>Ga0111539_10000206_pt1 | contig 69598 bp, 56 predicted proteins | sample RhiMethybrSRZTD1_FD_79667 | JGI IMG/M metagenome (GOLD analysis project Ga0111539, IMG submission 79667) | Populus rhizosphere microbial communities from Tennessee, USA - Rhizosphere MetaG P. TD hybrid SRZTD1 (version 2) (version 2) | ecosystem: Host-associated > Plants > Roots > Rhizosphere >...
AGCAACGGAGCTAACGGAGGGAACGGATCCGGTCTCCCAACGACTCACCATTCGACGCGGGCGCGCTTTGCGCGCGAGGGAGGGCGGAATCTTGCGGAACACACAAGCACCCCGACTGAACAAGAGTGCTTGCGTGTTCCGCAAGATCCCGCCCTCCCTCCTGCCGGCCGTTCCGGCCGGCGCCGCGTCGAATTCTCAGCCGGGCCGAACCTGGATCCGTTTTCTTCGTTGGCTCCGTTGCTCCGTTTCGAGATCCGTTGCCTCGATGGCCTCCACCTCCTCGCTCTCGATGGCCTCCACCTCCTCGCTCTCGATGGCCTCCGTCCTCCGATCAGCGCTCCTTGATCAGCGCGCCGATCCTCCCGGTTTTCCCATCGATCCCCGGCGCCGGCTTCAACCCGAGCAACTCCGTCATCAGCGGATACACATCCACGTTCTCGACCTCGGGAATCGTGATGCCCTTGCGGATACCCGGTCCGGCGATCACGAAGATGGCCCGCATCGACGCTACCTCAGGCGCCCATCCGTGCTCTCCCCAGGCGTTCTGAATCAACCCTCGATTGATGATTGAGGTCGCCATCGTCCAGCCTTCGTCCATCACCACGATGACGTCGCCGGCGCGGGGCGTCTCGCGCAGGTGATAGCGCTCGGGCAGCTCCGGCCGGAGGTAGGCGCGGCCGTGGGTGAGCTTCGCGTTCAGCTGATCGCGGACCCGCCGCGGGCTGTCCGGTCCGCCGCTGATGTGCAGGCCTGTCACTGGTCCGCTGAAGCTCGGTCTGATGTTCGAGGTATCCACCAGGGAGCTCAGTTGCACGGTCTGCGTCGCGGATGTGTTCGCCATGCCGTGGTCGGATGTCAGGAGGAGGATCACGCGATCCCGATTCGGCAACGCCTCGATGCCGTCGAGTAGCGTGCCGAGCGCGGCGTCCATGGCCATGACCGCTTTGTCCACGTCCGGTCCCTCGACGGGTGCGCGGTGGGAGGCCGAGTCGATATCGCTGAAATACAGCGTGATCAGGTGCGGCCGGCGCGTGTCCGGCAGGCGCAGCCACTCGAGCACCGTGGCCACACGACTGGCGTTCGAGACGGTGCCGTCGTACTTGTTCCAGAACGTCGGCCTGACCCCCTTGATCGCGGCTTCGGACCCCGGCCAGAAGAAACAGGCCGTGACCATTCCCTGACTCTCTCCCGTCACCCAGATTGGTTCCCCGCCGTACCAGGTGCCGTCAGTGACGGTGGCCTCGTTCCGGAACGAGTACGCCGCGTTGCGAACCGGGTCGAAGAACGAGTTCTCGACGATGCCGTGGTGGCCCGGGTAGAGGCCGGTCACGAGCGAGTAGTGATTGGGAAACGTGATCGCGGGAAATACCGGCCGCAGGGACTGTGCGCGAACGCCGCGCGCAATGACCCGACGGAAGTTTGGCAGGGTCAGGCGATCGAGATAGTCAGCGCGAAAGCCGTCGAATGACACCAGCAGCAGGGAAGGCTTGGCAAGATGTTCGGGACGATTGATTCCGCCGCTTCCCGATGAAACGGGCGCCGGTGCCTGCGCGGTCGCCAAGCCTTCCGAGGACGACACACCGCCGCAGACAACCGTGAGGCAGAGGAGGAGAGCCAGCGCCGTCAGGCGGCGGACCCAGGAACCAGGATTGACCATGTGAGGCAACCATAACATCAGGCACGCGCGCGGGACGAGGCTACAATGCGCCGCATGCGCGTCTTTTATTCGATCACCCTCGGCATTTTCGCGCTCTCGCTGGCTACCGTGACACCTGCCGGCTTTCAGAATCCGCCGGCGGACCAGGGGGCGGCCGGCGCATGGCAGAAGCTGGCGAAGCTGCGCACGACCGCCAGCGTCCTGCACACGACCGCGCATCCGGACGACGAGCATGGTGGCGTGCTGGCGATGCTCAGCCGGGGTGAGGGCGCGCAGGTGTCGTTGCTGACGCTCACACGCGGAGAGTCTGGCGACAACGCGCTCGGCCCCGAGCTCTTCGACGCGCTCGGGTTGATTCGCACCGAGGAATTGTTGCTGGCCGATCGCTACTACGGCGTCGATCGTCAGTATTTCGGGACCGTCGTGGATTACGGGTTCTCAAAGCGCCTCGACGAGACCATCGAGAAATGGGGCATCGACTACGTCCTCCGCGACATCGTTGGCGTGATCCGCGCCGAGCGGCCGCTCGTCGTGATTGCGAGGTTTCAGGGAAACGAGCGTGACGGCCATGGCAATCATTCAGCCGCCGGTCTGGTGACGCAGGAGGCGTTTGCCAAGGCCGGGGACCCGGCGATCTTTCCCGATCAACTCGCAAAGGGGCTCAGACCGTGGCGTCCGTTGAAGCTGTATATGGGCGGCGTGCGCGCGAACGAAGATTGGACAATCCGGGTCGACGCCGGGCGCTACGATCCTGTCCTCGGCGATTCGTACCAGTCGATTGCGCGCCGGGGCCTGAGCTTTCAGCGATCGCAGAACGGCGGCCGCTCGGCTTTGGCGCCCGGACCTGCGGTGTCGTACTACAAGCGGCTCCAGTCGACGGTTCAGGCGTCCGCGAAGGAACAGTCGTTCTTCGACAGCATCGACATCACGCTTCCCGGTATCTATCGGACCCTCGGTAAGACTGCTCCTCCCGGCAGCGTGGAGACACTGACGGCCGTCGCTGGTGAGATTGACGCCGCGGTGCGAGCATTTTCGTTCACGAAGCCCTCTGCTTCCGCGCCGGCGCTGGCACGGGCGCTTGGATTGCTGCGTCGCGCCATCGCCGAGACGCGCGACGAGGATGTGGCCTTCATGCTGAGGGCAAAAGAACGCCAGGCAACCGAGGCGCTCGACGCCGTGCTCGGGATCGCCCTTACCGCGGTGGCGCAGCCGGCAGGCACTCCCGAGCCGGCCGGCCCCTTCAACCCGGGGCCGGCGGCGATGCCCCCGGTCGTTCCCGGCCAGCGCTTCGACGTCAACGTCACATTCGTCAATCGCAGCGGCGTCGACGTGCGCGACGTGCGCATCTCGCTGGACTCACCCGAGCGGTGGATGTCGACCCCGGCTGACTCAGCGCCCGCCGCAGCGGCAGAGAACGAGCCACTCGCGCGAACGTTCACAGTTACGGTGCCGCCGGCCGCGAAAGTGTCGAGGCCGTACTTTTCCCGCAACTCGATCCAGGCCACGCGCTACGACGTTGCGGACGCCGCCGCGCTGCACAAGCCATACGCCGATCCGCCGCTGTCCGTCGTCGCCCGGTATGTCGTCGAGGGTGTGCCGATCGAATCGCGGCGCCCGGTGACTCGCCTCGAGGCCAACCTGCCGTACGGCTACGACACTCGCACGCTCGCTGTCGTGCCCGCGCTCGCGGTGACACTGACGCCGGGGCATGCGGTCGTTCCAATCGGTGGATCACGGCCGGTCATCTTTCAGGCCGAGGTGACCAACAACCAGGAGGGGAGGGTCGATGGTGAGCTGCGGCTGAACATGCCGCGAGGCTGGACGGCGACGCCTGCCACTCACGAACTCCACTTCACGCGTGCCGGTGAGCGGGCGCAGTTCCGCTTCGCGGTGGCAGCGCCATCAGTCACCGCGAAGCCGTACGACATTTCCGCGGTCGCCCGAGTCGCCGGACAGGAGTTCAGCGAGGGCTATTCGATTACACGCTATCGCGATCTCGAGACCCGTTACCTGTATCGAAAGGCGGCCGCGACGGTGACCGGCGTGGAGGTCAAGGTGCCGGCTGGTTTGAAGGTCGGCTATGTGATGGGCATCGGCGACGAGGTTCCTGCCGCGCTCGCGCAGCTCGGCGCCGACGTGCAGCTGCTCGGAGAACGCGAGCTGGCCGGCGCCCAGTTGTCGCAGTTCGACGCCATCATCACCGGCACGCGCGCGTATGCCGTGAGGCAGGACCTGATTACTTACAACCGTCGGCTACTGGACTACGTTCGCGATGGCGGCAACCTGATCGTCCTCTATAACACCTTTGAGCTCGACCCGAAACTGTACGCGCCGTATCCGGGCGAGCTGACGCGAACCGCCGAAGAGGTCTCGGAAGAAGCCTCGCCACTCGAGGTCCTGGCGGCCGATGCGCCGGTGCTCAATACTCCCAACAAGATCACGAAAGGGGACTTCGACAACTGGGTCGAGCAGCGAGGGTCGAAGTTCTGGTCGTCGTGGGACTCGCGCTACACGCCGATCATCGCCACGTGGGATCGCGGTCAGGCGCCGCAGAAAGGCGGCTGGTTGCACGCCCGCTTCGGAAAAGGCAACTACACCTACTTCGCCTACGCGCTTCATCGCCAGCTGCCGTATGGGGTTCCAGGTGCCTACCGGATCGTGGCTAATCTGCTGGCGCAGATCGCGGATCGGTAGGCCGGGATACGGGTTTCCGGCCCCCCGGACTACCGGACCCCGGACTACCGGATCCCGGACTACCGGATCCCGGACTACCGGATCCCGAATCCCCGCGGCAGCAACTCGTGAACGGTTTTGACGATCAGATCCTCCGTACCCTCCGCCAGCGACGAAGGCTGCCCGTAAAAGACCATCGAACCAGTGACCTCGTAGCCGCCCTCCGGTATCAATCGCCGTGACGCGACATAGAACGCCACGTCGTTCGAGTAAGCGTTGACCCAGAGGCGCGACGCGTCGAGCTCGCGTTTCAGGCGCAGGCCGTAGTCGGCGACGACTTCGCCGCCGAGAAAGACCATCGCCAGGTCGGATCCGAACGTCCAGGTTTGAACGGGATAGGAGGCCGTGACGGGGATGCGCTCGCCGGCATCCAGGCGGCGAAGGATGTCCCTCGCCTGAAACCCGGTCGGGTCGTCGCGCTTCGCGCGCGCTTCCCAGCCTGCCCGGTCGGGCAGCGGCGCGAGTGGGAGATCGATATCGCGGAGCCCCCCTTCCGGCACGGATCGGATGGGGCGCATCGATGTTGTCAGCAGCCGATCGACTTCCGCGGCAACGGCCTCGGCATGGCGCTCGACGTCCGGCAGTCCGCCGCCTCGCGGGTTGGGGTTGGAATCGGCTCCCGTCCCGATCGCGACCAGGGCGATCGCCCCGGGATGCCGCTTCTGGATCAGCTCGCGCGTGACTCCGGGCCAGTCGCCGTGAATGTAATTGTCTCTGCCCTCGAGCGTTGTCGCATGACAGGCGTAGCTGACCAGCACCGCGCGAAGCGTGCCGTCCGTCCCTCGAACCGTCAGGATCGGCAGATCGTGATCGACCGCACCGTCCGGCGTGATCCCGAATCCCGTCCACTTGCCGTCCTTCACCGCTCGCCGGTTCGCGGCAAAACCGGCGCGCCCCTGCGCCCATGCCAGCTGTGAGGGCTTGCGATCGGCCAGGGCCGCGCGCGCAACTTTCTCGAGGAGTCCGGACAGCCGGTTCGTGTACTTGTCGATCACGGCCTGCTGTGCTGGCGTCGCGGGCGAGCTGAAGATGTAGGGAAGGACGCCGCTCAGGCTCGGACCTGTGTGCGTATGGGTCGCGCTGATCGCAACGTTCCCGCGCTCCAGGCCGGCATCCGCCAGGCGACGCGCGACGTCGTCCGACAGGCGTCTTGACACGCCGATCAAGTCCGCGGTGATCAGCACCGACGTGCGCCGGCCGTCGCTGAACGCCAGTGCCCGTGCCCACAGACGCTGCCGCACGTCACCGGCAGGCTCGACGCGATTGCCGTATCCGGTCAGCCTGATCGGCTCATCCGGCGTGATGTCGATCTCGGAGACGCCGACGCTGATCGCTGAAGCGGCGTTGCTCGACGGTTTCGATGGCGCTGTCGCACAGGCCGTCAGCGTGAGCGCCAGTGCCGAGGCAACGGAGGTCACGGAGAACGAGGTCACGGAGAACGAGGTCACGGAGAACGAGGTCACGGAGAACGAGGTCACGGAGAACGAGGTTTGGAGGAACATGAGTGAACGGATTTTGACACGGAGCAACGGAGCCACCGGAGGGAACGGAGCGGACCACGTGGGCAACGCCTCTGCGGTCCGACGCTGGGCGCGCGCGTCGCGCGCGCGAGGGTGGGAGAGCGATCCCCGGGAGACACAAGCGACCGTGTCTGTTGGTGCCGCTTGCGTCTCCCGGGGATCGCTCTCCCACCCTCCGGCCGGGCCTGCGGCCCGGCCGCCAGCGTCGGACCGTTGAGCCCGTCGAGCCCGAAACCGCATTTTCCGTTTGACTCCGGTGGCTCCGTTCCTCCGTTTTTGAGATCCGTTACCTCGATAGCCTCTCTCTCTCTGTCTCTGTCTCTGTCTCTGTCTCTCTGTCTCTCTCTCTCTCCCTGTCTCAAAAATCCAGATTCCCCGTAAGCCGCTGGCCGCTTTTCTCGAAGGCTTCCGTGAGCAGCCGGATCCGAAGCTTCGCTTCCGTGAGATCGACGTTATTGAGGTTCACGTTCAGCAGGTCGATGTACCACGGCAGCTTCCCCTCGCGGGTGACGTAGGTTTCCACGATCTCGCGCGCGATCGGCAACGTCGTCTTCTTGGACACTTCGTGCACGTCGCGATTGCTCGCCCTGACCAACTTCTCGTACTCCTCCGCGAGCAGCCGGGCGAAGAGCTCAGGTGTCAGCTTGTCTCCCGCTGTTACACCGCTCTCGTCGTCCGCGCTGAATGCCGCCTGCTTGTGAAGCCATTCCCACAGGATGCTCAGGCGGATCTCGCCGGTGGCCATGTCCTCCATCAGGTAGAGGACATCATCGTTGCCGAAAAAGTCGGCCGGCTTGAGCGCTGCCGCCTGCAACCCCTGGCCGAAGGCATTCCCGTACTGCAACGCGACGCTGATCAGATCGCGCGCGCCGCGGACAGTTCGAGGCGAGGTCTCCAGCGCGCGCAGACCATCGGCGTCTGTCGCCGTATACGTGAGCGGCGGGAACGGCCTGCCGAGCTGATTCTCCTCGCCTTGCTTCTCCCACACGGGCCGGACGATGTGGACCATTTTCCAGTGGGCGACCCACTTGCCGCTCGCGCCTTCGCGCTGCTCGCGCTCGGCGCCGGCGACCGCCCGGGCCATTCCGGAAGTGACGCCGGCAGGCGATCCGACCGGAATGTTCGGCTCCATCCCGCCCTGCCACAGGACCGTGCGCCCGCGTGAGTCCGCCGTGTTCACGGCGCGCCGGACGCGGTCCTCGTAGTTGCGCATATAGCCGTAGGTCATCGTGATCGCGTCGATGTTGGGATTGACGAAGCCGTGATCCCACGCCAGCGCGTCCGACACGCTGTTGATGTAGTCCCACCGTCCGGTGTTGAAGCCGACGAAGCGCGTGTGCAACGCCGCGCGAATCTCCATCAACTGGAAGGACGCCTCGATTTGCTCGACGAGGACATAGGTCTTGATCGTGCCCGCGGCGAGGCCAAGGTGCAGCTCGAGGGACTTCAGGATCTCGTTCCACAGCGCGGCTTCCCCGGCGGTCTGAATCTTCGGCAGGTAGAGCACGAGCGACGAGCCGCCGCTGCGCATCCGCTCCTGGTTGTTCACGATGTAGAGCGAGACGTCGGAAATCGAGGCCGAGAAGCCGGAGCCGTCATCGTGCTGGATGTGCCGATCGTCGAGGTGCAGACCGCGCGGCCGGAAGATGCGGGTGGTGAAGTCGAGCTGCCCGCGCCAGTCCGCGATCGTTCGCCGGCCCAGAAAGTCAACCGCCCAGGCATTCATATCCCCGGCAACTTTTTCCGCCGCGGAGAGGAAAACCGGATCCAGGTGATACGCGAGCTTGAGGTTGCGCTGATTGTCGAGCGACATCGACGTGACCTGTCCCAGCGCGTCCTCGCCATCGAACATCCAGCCGTCCGCTCCCGAGAGGAGTGCATAGGCGACGTTGCGGATGCTCTTGTCGACGGGCGCATTGGGCTTCGCCGCCGGGCCCGTGCCCTGGATCCATTGACGCTGGAGGTCGTGAGGAATCTCGGTCCCTTCGAACTTCGCGTCGCGCGCCTCGCGCACGCTGATCGACGTCCCGGGAATCACGTCGTCAGGAGGAAGGAAGTCGATGCGAGTCCCCGTCCGCGCGCGCCCGGCCCGCCGTGCGATCCGCGCATCCATGAGCTCCTTGCGCTTGCGGTCGAGGCCGGACAGCGCCTGCAGAGCACCGACTGCGGCCGGTGTGTAAATGTCGCTGTACTGTTCTTTGAGACTTCCTCGAATCTTCAACGGATGAGACTCCTTCGACGGGCTCAATGGTAGCCGAGCCGGGCCGTACAAAATAAAACGGCTGGCGTTTCCGCCAGCCGTCAACTTGCATTTTGGGAGCGTCTAGCGACTACTCCCGGTGGTGTTTGTCATGCATGCACCTCCCGGCCGCGACCGTATGGGTGTGCCTGCCGCCCTTCGACGTTGCCAGGCGCGGGCGTGGTCGCTTGAAGCCTTTATTTGACGCCGCGAACGAGCGGCGATGAATGCCTTCAGCATACCATTTCTTCTCAAGCCGCGGCCGCCGCAGTCCGCAGCCCGCAGTCCGGATCTAATTCGCAGCAACCGGACCGCGGACCGCGGACCGCGATCTAGATCGTTATTGCGTTTTCGTGCCGCTCGCGCTGCCGGTGATCGGCGTGACCACGACCTTCCGGAACCACACCACCTCGTGATCGCCCTGGATCATGATCGGCCCGGGCTCGGTCTCCTTCGCGTCGAGCGCGCCGCCGGTGATTCTCGTCAACTTCGAATTGTCGTGAATCTTCTGGCCGTTGAGCGTGGCCGAGACGCAGTTGCCGACGATGGTGATCTGGACCGTCTGCCATTCTCCCGCCGGCTTGCTGGCGTTCACCATCGGCGCCTTCGCGGAATAGATGGACATGTGTCCGTGCTCCCGGTCATCGGTCTGGCCCATGTCGTCGAGCACTTGCATCTCGTACCGGCCACGCAGATAGATGCCGCTGTTGCCCTTCGGCGACAGCTTGTACTCCGCGTCGAGCCGGAAGTCCTTGAACTTCTCCTTCGAGATCAGGTTGTTGCCGTGGGATTCGTTGGTCATGGCGCCGTCGGCCACCGACCACATCATCGGCTTCTGCGTGTTCTGGACACCCCACGTGTCCATCGACTTGCCGTCGAACAGCACGACCGGCTTGCCAAACGTGTGCTTCGCGTTGGCATCGCAGGCGCCCCACGCCGGGGGACGTTCGCCGGTGACCTTCGTCGTCCCGACAGTGCCGCTGAGGGTCTTGCCCGAAGCATGGAGCGTGACCGTCGGCCGGTTCTGCGCGGTTCCGCCGACCATGAACGACAGTTCGTTGCCGCTCAGTTTCACATCCTGGGCGGCGACAGGGCTGCCGCCGCGGTTCAGGAACATGACCGTGGGCTTCCCGCCTTCATCCTTCACCTCGAGCCAGTAGACGCCGGTGCCGGGCTGTTCCGGCGTAATGTTCCAGGCTCCTGCGAACGGATTGGTCTGGGCTCCCGCTGGCAAAGCGGCGACGACCACTGCCGCGACCACGAACCACTCGGTGATGTGCAACCGCATGCTGGACCTCCTCCAGAGCGGCTCACACCGGAGCCGCCTGCAACAGGCCACTATACAACTGGCCTTGTCGGATGTCAGCCCAGCAGATCCCTCCATTCCGCCGCTTTCACGATGCGGTAACGGTTGCTGCCCGGAGCCGCGAGGTCGTTGTCGAACACGAACGCGCAGTCGTGGGTATCGAAGTTGTCGAGCCACTCGTCCCAGGAAATCGGCCGATAGGAACCGGTCCCTGGAAAGTTGAAGCGAACGCCGGCGCCGCCATCCTTCACGTCGACAGTCGCCGGCCCGCTCGCGGTCGCTTCGCCCGTGGCGGGAACGGCCTGACGCTTTTCCGCCCATTCGCGGATGACGTCGTGATCCCGAGTGAATACCACATTCTCGGCTGGCGCCAGCGGCGTGTCAGCGCGCACCCTCGGAATATGGCCCTGTTCCGGCAGGAGTGGTCCTTCCGCTTTCATGGTCTTGTGGGCCGCACTGCGCGCATTACGCCGTCGTTATTGGCGCCGAACTGAGCGCCGTGCGATTCAGCCCCCTCCAGACTTCTATAGAGCAAGCAGGATGCCGGCGGCCTCGCCCGCCTTTGTCCGCCTTCGCCTGCCTTCGCGCTTCGCGCTTCGGCGAGGCAGGCTGCCTCTTGGAGTCGGAAGGGGACACTTCCCCCGACAATTGTGTGGCGAAGGACCTAGCGGAGCGACAGAGCTGTAGCGGTCAGGCCGACGGAGCCGCGCGGCGGCGCGCCGGTTTCTTCATCGCGGTCAGCTCGCGCTCGGCACGCAGCCAATCCTCGAGGTCCGACCCGTGCTGAAATCCGCGCTCGCAGTAGTAGCTGAACGCGCGGGCGGCAATGTCGGATTCGGAGACACGGGTGGAACCATTTGCTCGGCTCGCTGGAGGCGCAGCTGTTCGGGGCTTTCGTACGGTCTTCGGTCTTTCTTGAGATTGCATCGAGCTCATTCTCTCAAATCGCAGGGTGCGGATGGAAGAGCTGTCGCAAACTGCAGACCAGATCCGCGGTCCGCAGCCCGCACTCCGCAGCCCGTCGGACCGCGGGCCGCGGACGGCGGAGATCAGTCATATCTGAGAGCCACCATCGGATCGACTCTCGACGCGCGCCGCGCCGGGAGGAAGCCGGCCAGCGCCGACACGGCGATCATCAGACCTGTCGCTGCGGCGATCGTCACCATGTCCGTCGGTGCCAGCCCGAAGAGCAGCGTCGAGACGAAGCGGCCGGCGCCGAGCGAGCCGGCGACGCCGATCGTGACGCCGATGGCCACCAGGATCATCGATTCGACGAGCACCTGGCGCATCACATCCGCGCGCTGTGCGCCGAGCGCCATGCGAATACCGATCTCGTTCGTCCTTCTCGCCACTGCGTACGACATCAGGCCGAACAAACCGATCGAGGCCACCAACAGCGCCAGCCCTCCGAACAACGTGTAGGCCTGCGCGAAGATCCTCTCTTGAGCGAAGCGGCGTTCCACCTGCTCGAGCTGTGTCGACACGTCCATCATCGGCAGATTCGGCTCGACTTGACGCACCGCTTCGCGCACGCCGCTCGTCACCGCGACCGGATCTCCGGCAGTGCGAACTTCGATGACCGCCGATCCCGCCCTTGCCTGCAGATACGGCACGTACATGGTGGGGGGAGCCGGGTCGCGGACGCTGTTGTACTTCGCGTCGCGGAGCACCCCGACGATTTCCAGCTGATCGGTCGTCTCCACGCTCGATCCGAACCGCTGGCCGATGGGGTTTTCGTTCGGGAAGTATTTCTTCGCGGCCGCCTCGTTGATCACCACGATTTTCGGCGCGGTCTCGTTGTCGCGAGGGGTGAAGCCGCGTCCGAGCATGATCGGGATCTCCATCATCTCGAAGAAGTTGGTCGACGTGACCAGGCGGTTGATGCCGTTGTTCAGGTCGCGCTGTCCGGTCGGATAGACACGGCCCCGGACGAAGATGCTCGTGCTGTTGACGCTCCCGGACAGCAGCGCCGGGTTCGACAGCGCGGCGCCGCGTACCCCGGGCACGCTGCCGATCTTCTCGAGCAGCTGGTTGTAGAGCGCAATCTGCCGCTTCTCATCGAAACGGATCAGAGACGGGGTGATCCGGAAGAGCAGGAGGTTCTGGGGATTGAAGCCGATGTCGACCTGCCGCAGGTTGTGCAGCGTGCGGAGGAAGAGCCCCGACCCGACCAGCAGCATCAGCGAGATCGCCACCTGCACGACCAGCAGTGTCTTGCCGAGCGCGCTCCGCCCGCCGGTGACGCTGCGGCCGGTCTGTTTCAACGCTTCGTTGACGTTCACCCCGGTGGCGCGCAGCGCGGGGGCGATGCCGAACACGATCCCCGTGAGCGTGGTGACGCCGAACACGAATGCGATCACTCGCCAGTCGATGAGCGCCGCCTGATTCACCGGCGGCGGCAGCAGCAGCTTGCCGTAGTAGCCGACCAGGATCCCGAGCGCCCCGCCAATGAAGGCGAGCAGCAGGCTCTCGGTGAGCAGCTGCCGGACCAGCCGCGCTCGTGTCGCGCCGAGCGACAGCCGCACCGACAGTTCCTTGTGCCGCGTTGTCGCGCGCGACAGCAGCAGGTTGGCGACGTTGGCGCACACGATCAGCAGCACGAGCGCGACGATCGTGGTCAGGATCGACGCGCTGCGGACGTCCGTGGAGTTCACGTCGTAGACGCCGCGCTTCGCCGAGTCAGCGATCAGATAGGGAACCTCGGTGCGGCTCCGGTTACTGACGGTGTTGCGCGCCGAGTCGGTCAGCCCCTTGAGATACGAATCGAGACCCGACTTCGCGGTGTTCTGAAAGACAGTTCCGAGATTCGCCTGCACCTGCGCCGCCGCGACACCCGGCTTCAAACGCCCCATTACCTGAAGCCACCAGTAGGTCGGACTGGCGAGGCGCTGGGGCTGCGGCGGCGCTCCGCTCGGCGGCGGCGGCGACGTATCCAGCTGCGGGTCCAGCGCCAGCGGCAGCGAGATGTCCGGGGCCTCCGCAACCGGCTGCTGCACGCCGGTGAACTCCGGCGGCAGGACGCCGACAATCGTGACCACGACGTTGTTGACCCGAATGGTCTTGCCGAGCACGGCGGGATCGGTCGAGAACCTCGTGTGCCAGTACTTCGAGCTGATCACCGCCACCGGCGGAGCCGTCGGCTTATCGTCGTCAGGAAGGATGGTGCGACCGATCCGCGCCCCGACGCCGAGCGCCTGGTAGTAGTTGCCGGTGGAGATGAACGAGGTTGCAATCTCGGCCTGGCCATCGACGACCACGTTGACGCGTCCGTTCGGCGCGAACGCGAAGAGCTCGCTCATGGTCTGGTTGTCGGCCAGGAACTGCTGGTACATCGGAAACGAGAACGTCGTCCGGATGTTTTGACCGTCGCGTCCACGGTTCGAGTAGCCATAGTCGCTCGAACTGGTGACCATGTCATTCCGGCCGCCATACCGGAGCCGGACCAGGGTGTCGGGATCCTTGACCGGGATCCGGGTCAGCAGCAGCGCGTTCACGCCTGAAAAAATGGCGGTATTGGCGCCAATTCCAAGAGCCAGGGACAGGATGACCACCGCCGTCCACCCCTTGGCGCGCATCAGCACGCGCACTGCATGACGAAGATCCTTGAGCATTCACTCCTCCGAAACGCGTCTACTGTAGTGCTTTCCCCGCCAGCCTGATCGCTTCCAAGTCCCGCTCACGCATCAGACGAACGTCACCGACCTAGGGTTGGTTCAGTGGCGCCGGCTTGTCGCGGTTCGGGGGCTCGGGGGTTCGCGGGTTCGCAGAGCCGGTGTCACGCGAGGCAGCCAGCCGCTCGGATCTCTATCAATTGCCTCTGAGTACCACCGGCTTGCCGAGCCCGCGAACCGCGAACCCGCGAACCCGCGACCAGCGTAAGTTACGATGCCGCATGCTCAACTACATCTGGTTCGGGCTGATGGCGGTGGCGCTGGTCGTGGCGGCGTTCAACGGGACCGCCGAGGCCGTGACGAAAGCGACCGTCGATTCGGCCTCCACCGCGGTCGAGATCTCGATCGGTCTGGTTGGCGTGATGACGCTGTGGCTCGGGGTCATGCGGATCGCCGAGGCCGCCGGCCTGGTCACCATGCTCGGCCGCGCGTTGCGGCCGGCGCTCCGGTGGATGTTCCCGGAGGTTCCAGCCAATCATCCGGCTGCGGGCGCGATTGTCGTGGCAATCGCGGCCAACGTGTTGGGATTGAACAATGCCGCCACGCCGCTCGGAATCAAGGCGATGGAGGAGCTCCAGGAGCTGAACGGGGACAAGGAGACCGCCACCAACCCGATGGTCACGTTCATGGCGATGATCACCTCTGGGGTGCAGCTGATTCCCTCCACGATGATCGGCGTGCTGGCGGCGGCGGGCTCGCAGAGCCCGACCGCGATCATCGCGCCTGGCCTGGTCGCGACGTTTATCGGCACGGTCTCCGCGATCATCGCCGCCCGGCTGCTGCAGCCCTTCTATCCGGCGCCGGCCGCCGCTCCCGCGATGGAGACGACCGAATGATCCGCGCCGCCCTTCAGGCCATTTCGATCTGGGCCGTGCCGGTCATGCTCGTCGGCATCGCGCTCGCCGGCATCGTCCGCAAGGTCAAGGTCTACGACGTATTCATCGAGGGAGCAAAGGAAGGCTTCGAGGTCGCGGTGAAGATCATCCCGTTCCTGGTCGGCATCCTGGTGGCGATCGGGATGTTCCGCGCGTCGGGAGCGATGGAACTGCTGCTGTCCGCCCTGCGCCCGGTCGCGACCGCCACCGGTTTTCCGGCGGATCTGATCCCGCTTGCGATCCTGCGCTCGCTCAGCGGCAGCGGATCCCTGGCGCTGACCACCGACATCATCAAGACCCACGGCCCGGACTCGCTGCTCGCCCGGATGGCAGCGACGATGTATGGATCGACGGAGACGACGTTCTACGTGCTCGCCGTCTACTTCGGCGCGATCGGCGTCCGCCGCACGCGGCACGCGGTGCCGGCCGCGCTCATTGGCGATGTGGTCGCCGCGATTGCGACGGTGGCGGTGTGTATGTGGATGTTCTAAACACTCGCGGTTCGCGGTCCGCGATCCGCGGTCCGCAAAACCCGGCAGGCCTTGCACGAAGCGATCGGGCTGCGGGCTGCGGGCCGCGGACCGCGAATCCTAAAGATGTGCTTTGAGGAACTTGACGATCTCTTGCCGCCCTTCGGGAGTCTCCTGATGCCCGACGTCATAGCGCAGGAGTTTCCAGCGTTCGGGATGACCCTGTTCGGCGTACACCTTCTTCAGCTCCGCGTCGATGAGATCCAGTCCTTCGACTGGCGTCAGCTTGTCCTGGAGTCCGGCAAGCCCGAGATGTGCGCGCGGGGCGATCAGCGCGTTGATTTGCGCTGTCGTGAAGTGCTTGAGCAGGCCAGGAACGAAGTAGTAGACGCCATGCGCTGAAAGATTCTTCTTGGCGATCAGCGTCTGGAAGTCGGTGAGACAGCAGAGGTCCACGGTCACCTTCACACGCTCGTCCAGGGCGGCCAGCCACCACGCCATGGTGCTGCCCATGGAGATGCCGAGCGTGGCGATGCGTGCAGGGTCCACGTCCGGGCGCTGGACCAGGAAGTCCATCGCGCGCAGGCTGTCGTAGACCATCATTCCCCACAGCACCTGGCCTTTCCAGAGCATCTCCTTGAACATGTCCGGCTCGCTGGTGTGGCTGCGCTCGCCGAAGACCCAGTGGTCGATCGCGAGCGCGACGTATCCGAGACCGGTCAGCTCCTTGGCGTACGGCACCGGCTGCAGGTAGCTTCGTCCGTCGACGAACTCCAGCTTGCCGATCTTGTAACCGCCGCCGTGGGAGTGGTTGAAGAGCACGGCCGGCAGCCGGGCGCTCGCGCCTTTCGGTCGCGCGAGGTACGCCGGGACGTTCTCGATTCCATTGAGATCGAGGTCCCACGTCTCGAGCAGGTAGCCGTCGCGTTCCTCCTCGCTCCGCTTTTTTCCGCTGATCGGCCGGCTGCGGGCAGGCAGTTCACCGAGCTGAGCATAGAGCTCGCGCCGGCGAGTATCGGATTGGGCGGCGGCGCGGTTCTGTGGCTCCGCCACGTCGACCGCGAATGGTGAAATCGACGCGAGCCCTGCGAGTGTCAGGATGTCGCGCCTGGCAAGGGGGTAAGCATCCATGAAACGCCTCATCTGGTGGCTGCGATCTTTGCGAGCCGGGCGTCGATCTCCGACGCTGGCAGCCAGCGTCCACGCACCATGACGCCCGATCGTTTCTCCATGTTGCCCAGGTTCTGCAGAGGGTTGGCGTCGACCAGGATCAAATCGGCGCGCTGGCCGACGGCGATGGTCCCGAAAGCATCCTGGGCCTTGAAGTACTGACCGACATTGGCGGTGCCCGACTTCACGATTTCGTAGCTGCTCATGCCTGCGTCGGCCATCCGCCGCATCTCGTGATGGATCGAGAAGCCGGGCACGTTGAACTGCTGCGGCGCATCGCTGCCGAGCAGCACGCCAACGCCGCCGTCGTGCAGCGCCTTCAGGATCTTCATGCGATTGTCGATGTGCTGCTTCGCCTGCGCAGCGTTGTATTGCGGATTCTTCAGGCGCGAGTCGAGCCCCTTGGTCCACTGCTCGACTTGTGGTGCCGGCAGGTAACGCAATTCGGGAAGGCCGGTGCGCGATTCGAGGGTGACCGGTCCCAGCAGCGTCTCCCAGACCACCATCGTCGGCACCACCCAGGCGCCTGCTTTCTTCGTTCGCTGGACGAGATCCTGGAGCGCCTTGTCGTCGACCGGCTTCGACGCGCCGTCGAGCTGCTCGATGTAGCCATCGATGTGGTCGAACGTCTCCTGGCCCATCTCGATGGCGTGCAGCAGGCCGACGTCGTTGGGCACGTGTCCACCGAAGCGGATGCCGACTTCTTTGGCAGTCTTTGCCATCGCGTCGTACGCCGGCACCGAGAGTCCTTCCTGAACCTTCAGCAGGTCCCAGCCTTCGGACTTCTGCTGGCGCACGCGCGCGACGGCGTCCTCGGGGGATTTCACGGAGCCGCCGCCGAACTGCGGTCCCGCAAGATACAGGTTCGGCGCGACGATCTCGCCCCGCTTCGCGGCTTCACGAAGGTCGATCTGGCCCGAAGCGCCCTGCATGCCTCGAACCGTGGTGACGCCGGTGGCGACGTAGAGGAACAGGACGTTGTCCACGAGCTCGCGCGGTGCGTTTCCTCCGGGGATGTGCCCGTGCATCTCGGCGAGGCCCGGCATGAGGTACTTGCCCTGCCCCTCGACTCGCGTCGCACCTTCCGGCACCTTCGCCGTCTTCGCCGGCCCCACGGCGGTGATTCGATCGCCGGTGATGACGACCGTCTGGTTCGGCACCACCTGGTTGCCGGTCATCGGCACGACCGAGACGTTCGTAAACGCCACACTCTTCGGTGGCTGCGCTCCCGCCTGCATGGCAGCCAGCGGGACCATCACCGCCGCCAGTCGCGCCCACCCGACTACTGACATGAACCTTCTCCTATCCGACATCGTTGTCCGACTTTCCCTGCAGGCTTCCGCCTTAAGCGGAAGGAAGTACCTTCCCAAGACTCTCGACGTAGGCGCGCACGATGGCATCGAAGTTCTGATCGTAGGGAAATCCAAGCTCACGGGCCCGGTTCGCATCGAGTGTTCCGGGCCAGGTGTCCACGAGCCTGGTGATCCGTGGATCACGCTCCCATCGAATCCGCGCCGCGGCAGCCCGACCGGCCACGCGCTCGAGCGCCGCCGCCATCTCACCGACGGTGACCGACAAGCCGGGCAGGCTGATCGATCGATTCGAGCCGAGCCGATCGCCGGGCAGGTCGTGCGCGTGGATGAAGCCGCCGACGGCGCTCTCCGGCGAGATCACCCACATCCGCGTCGACCGTTCGACCGGGCAGACGGATTCCTCGCCGTTCACCGGCTCTCTGATGATGCCGCTGGCGAAAGACGACGCAGCGGCGTTGGGTTTGCCGGGACGCACCGTGACTGTTGGCAACCGTAGAGAACGCCCGTCGACGAATCCCTTCCGCGAGTAGTCTGCCACCAGCAGCTCGCCGATCGCCTTCTGCGTGCCGTACGACGTCTGCGGCGTGAGCGGCGTTGACTCGAGCACCACTTCGGGCAGCGCACCGCCGTAAACCGCGACCGAACTCGCAAAGACCACGCGCGGACGATGACCCACGGCACGGCAGACTTCGAGTAGCGCTCGAGTCCCATCGAGGTTCACCCGCATCCCGAGATCGAAATCCGCTTCGGCCTGGCCGCTGACGACGGCAGCGAGATGGAAGATCGCGGTGGTTTGAGTCGTGATGACCTGCTGGAGCAGCGGGCGGTCGGCAATGTCGCCGGTCACCTGCACGACGCGTGGATCGTCGAAGCCATCGGCCCGGCCCACATCTGTCAGCGTGATCTGGTCAATACGTTCGCCGCTGGAACCGGTGCCGACGAGACGGCCGCGTTTGAGCAGCTGAGCTGCGAGAGCCTTTCCGAGAAAGCCGGCGCCGCCGGTGATCAGAACGTGCATCGGCGAAAAATCATATCCAAAACCGCGGTCCGCCGTCCGCAGCCCGCAGTCCGTGATCCGCAATCCCGGAATCGGCGTCTGGAAACATAGCCTGTGGGCCGCGGGCTGCGGTTATCGAGCAAGTAGCGCGGGTTTAAGGGTCCACGCCTGGAGCCTGGCGAGTTCCATCAGGCGCGGTGCGTGAAATCCCTCGGGAAAGATGATCCAGCCCCACAGTTTCGTGGAGTCATCCGCGACGTACCGTTCGAACGTGGTCCGGGCCGATTTCCGATCGATGCTCGCCGGCACTGTCCCCGTCGTCAGGAACTGTTCGACCACCGCGCCGAGCGTCGCGAGATAGTCGACCGGTGAGAGGTTCTCCGCGCCGATCCAGACTTCGTCTGGCATACGGCGATGTACGTGGATGTACGCCGCGGTATCACGAACTGCGCTCCCGAAGGCATCCCAGCTGAAGCTGGAAGAACGCAACTGGCCCGTCGATGGAGTGAATGTTTGCGCCGGTCCATCGATCGGCGCCAATCGAGTTGCGGCCGGCAGATTCTTCGTGCCGACTCCCGCGGCGGCGTCGGTGAGGAGTGCGAACGCGTCCGCGCCTGACAAGGCATATCCGTCGAATTTCAGGAAGTCGAAATCCTTCTGCACCGCGCGTGCAATCGCGAGGAGGTCCTCGCGGCGGAAGTCCCGGCCGAGGGCACGGTCGGCGTACAGCGTCGCCAGCTCCGTGGCGGTGACGAACCGCACGCCGTCCTTCGCCCTGATGAACCGGACGAACTGCTCGAAATCCGCGAAGGCCCGTTCGGTTTCCGCCGCGGGACGCGTGCGCGGCGGTTTCCACTCGCCGGGTGGCGGACTGGCGCCGCGCCGGAAGTTGACCGCGTCCCAGAACTCCGCCTGCACCCATTCGTTCGGGTGGTAATAGATGCTGACGGTGCCGCCGCCGCGCGCGGTCAATGCCGCGTGCACCTTGTCGAACGCGGCCTGGCCCTCGGTCAGGCTCGAGCCCCCGCTGAGCGCCATCCGCACGAGCGTCGAGCGCATTCGAAAGATGTTGAGCATGCCGCCGTAGTAGAACGGCTGATCGTCGAGGCCCACCTGGTCGGCCTCGTCCAGGTAGACCCTGATGCCCATGTCCCGGAGGGCAGGATAGGCCTGCGGCGCCCAGGCGCTTCCGGGCTGCCCGTAGGCGACCGGCGTGACGCCGAAGATCCGTTTGATGTCATCGACCCCGGGCTGCTCGCGACGTTTGAATTCCGCGCGGCCATCTTCCCAGCCGGCGTTCTGGAGGTAGACGGCGATGGTCGGCTGCTGGCTGTGAGTATTCGAGTGATAGCCGATGTCGTGCCGTTTGAGCGCCGTGATGACATCGGATCGGCCGCGCCGCTCCAGCACACGGGCTTTCTCGCCGACGATCTTGAAGGTCGCGGGCACCCCGAGCCGCGACAGCATCTCCGCGAGGCGCTTCGTCGCATCGTCGTCCTGAGGCAGCAGGTAGTCCTCGGTGTCGAACCACAACGTCACGTAGACGGGCGCGGGCGCTGTGGCCGACCGGAGCGCCGGCCCAAGTGCTGCGACGAGCACGAGCGACAGGAATGCCTTTCGCACGAGCGCTCCTTTCTTCGAACCAGGGAGAGTGCAGACGGCCGAGTACGGGCCAGGCGAAGGCGATTCTGTCATGAATAGCCCGGCTCGCCGGAGCGCGAAGCGCAAGTGCGGGCTTGCCCGCCGGAGCGCGAAGCGCGAAGGCGGGTCCGCTTCGCGACGGCTGGAGGCCGCTTCGCGCCAAATCCGTGGATTGATTCGGACCACACGGGCACGCTCCTACCCTGGAGGTCTTGCATGCGTATCGTCAGACGGCTTGGCGTCGTCCTCCTCTGGTTGCTGCAGATCCTGATGGCTGTCGCCTTCGTTCTGATCGGCGTCGTCAAATTCGCCGACCCCTCCTGGGCGCGAAACTTTGCGCGATGGGGCTACCCCGAGGGGTTCTACATGGTCATTGGCGTGCTCGAAGCAGCCGGTGGCCTGGCGCTTCTGGTTCCGCGACTTACCAGCTACACGGCGGCGATGCTGGGCGTCATCATGATCGCCGCGTCGTTGACGCACTGGCTGCACGGTGAAATGGCGCGGGTCACTCCACCATTGATGTATCTCGCCGTTCTCGTCATCGTGGGCGTGGGCCGATGGCGATCCGCGATCCGCTTCCGTGCCGCGTCAGCGACGCCCGCGCCGCTGCAGTCGTTGTAAGCTGCGCGCTTGAGCCAGGATCACCAGGCCGGCGCGCTGAGAGTCTGGCTGGTTGCGGTCGGCAGTTTTACGGCCCTGGCAATGCTGTTCACGAGCCAGGTCTGGATCGACTATGCCTATGCCAGGCGGCCGCTCTCGTGGCCTCGTGCCTTTCTGGTGGCGCTGGTCGACTGGGAGTTGTGGGCGCTCGCCACGCCGCTGGTCGCCTGGCTCTGTGCACGGGTTCCGTTCTCCCGTGCCCGGTGGGGCGTCCCTCTCGCGATCCACGTGCCGGCCGGGATCGCCCTGGGCGGGCTGAAGCTGTTCCTCGACGCGATGCTGACGTCCCTGATCGTCGGCCCCGGCCGTCCCGGCCCGTTTTCCTTTCTGAAGATTCACCTCACGCTGTTGACGTACTGGGGGATCGTCGCGGCGATCCACGTCATGCGGCACTACCGCGTCGCACGAGCGCAGGAACTTCGCGCGGCCCAGCTCGAAATCGAGCTGGCTCGCGCCCAGGTCGAAGCCCTCAAGATGCAGCTGCACCCGCACTTCCTGTTCAACACGTTGAATACCGTCGCGGGCTTGATGCGGGACGATCCGGACGCCGCCGAGCTGATGCTGGCAAAGCTCGCCGAGCTGCTGCGACGCACGCTCGAGACCGCCGACGTCCAGGAACTGGGGCTCGACGAGGAGCTGGAGTTCATCGAGGCGTATCTCACAATCCAGCGACTCCGCTACGGTGACCGGCTGCGCGTATCGATCGACGTGAGTGATGCCGCGCGGCAGGCGCGAGTGCCAAGTCTCATCCTGCAACCGCTCGTCGAGAATGCGATCCGCCACGGCGTTGCCGAGAAGCCGGGTCCGGGTCGTGTAGAGATCGGGGCCCGGCTGGATGGTGCCGAGCTCGTCATCACGATCGCGAACGACGGACCGAGTCTTCCGGTCACGGTTCGTGAAGGGTATGGCCTCCGCAACACCCGGTCGCGGTTGCTGGCGCTGTACGGCGCTCGAGGCTCGTTCTCATTCGGGCCACAGTCAGGCGGTGGGGCGGTCGTCGGTCTTCGAATCCCGTGCTCGCGGGAGGCAGAAGCCGGATGACGCTGCGGGCGCTCGTGGTCGACGATGAGCCGGTCGCGCGGCGGCGGCTGAAGACGCTGCTCGCAGCCGAGCAGACGGACGTCATCGGGGAATGTGAAACCGGTGAGCAGGCGATCGAGGCTATCGAGCGGCTCCGCCCCGACGTCGTGTTCCTCGACGTGCAGATGCCAGGACTCGACGGATTCGACGTCGTCGACGCGCTCGAGCCGGGCAGCCACCCGGACATCGTGTTCGTGACTGCCTACGATCGCTACGCGGTGCGCGCGTTCGATGTCCATGCCGTCGACTACCTGCTGAAGCCGTTCGAGCGTGCGCGTCTGCGCAAGACGCTCGAACGGCTGTCCGCCCGCTCGGACGCGCGCGAGGCGCGGCGGCGCGTTCATGCGGCGGTCGAGAGTGTCCGGGCGCAGCGACCACTGCGGCGAGTGCTGGTCAAGGGATCGGGGCGTATCTATGCCGTGCGCGTGGAAGACATCGACTACATCGAGGTTGCGGGGCACTACGTCGAGTTGTACACCGGAGCGACGACGCATCTGGTTCGGGAGACTATTGGATCCATGGAGGCCAGGCTCGACTCGTCGCGCTTCGTCCGGATTCACCGGTCGGTGGTGGTGAACATCGACCGCATCCGCGAGCTGCGGCCCGCGTTTCACCGCGAGTTCGTCGTGGTGCTCCACACCGGCCATGAGCTGCGGTGCAGCCGCACCTACGCTGATCGGCTGACGAAGGCGATGGCGTCGTAATCTGTGGAATAAATGAACCTGTCGTGAATAGATGAACCCATCCTCGTCATTGCGGCGTCCGGCGACGTCAATGTGTCGCGTCGAATTCCGGCCGCCCTCCTACGACCGTCATCCGCACCCTCACCGCTCCAATCTCTTCGGGCGGAATCTCGAAGATGTTCCGATCCAGCATCACGAAGTCCGCCAGCCAGCCCTTCGACAGGATGCCCTTGCGTGACTCGTCGAATGACGCGTACGCGGCGTTGGCCGTGTAGGCGCGCACCGCCTCTTCGACCGTGATCTTCTGTTGCGGCACCCATCCGGTCGTGTTCTTGCCGTCCAGGGTACGTCTCGTTACCGCGGCATAGATGCCTTCGAGAGGGGTGGGCGGTGCGACGAACCAGTCGCTGCCGAACGCGATCGTCGCGCGCGCGTCGAGGAGCGAGCGAAACGCGTAGGTCGTCTTGATGCGGTCCCCGATGTATTTCTCCGCCCACCGGCCATCGTCGATCGCGTGATACGGCTGCATGCTCGCGATGACGTTCAACGCGACGAAGCGCGGAATGTCGGATGGCGCCAGGTGCTGGGCGTGCTCGATGCGGAATCGCCGATCGCGTGCGCCGTTTTCGGTCGCGACGCGCTCGAACGTGTCGAGCAGGAGCCGGTTGGCGCGATCGCCGATGGCATGAACCATCACGTGGAGGCCGGCCTTGTCCGCGCCTGAGATCCACCGGTACAGGTCGGCGGGTGTGTTGACCAGCAATCCGCGATCGTTCGGCATGTCCGTGAAGGGCTCGTTGAACGCGGCCGTATGCGATCCGAGCGAGCCGTCGACGAAACCCTTGAGGCCGCCGACGCGCAGCCACTCGTCGCCGCGACCGTCGGCGCCACCGTACTCCCCCCGGGCTACGACGTCGCGCAAACGCTCCCACTGGGCCAGCGGCACGACGCTGTAGATGCGCGTCTGCAACGCGTTCGCCTTGCGCATGTCCGCATAAAGCGCCATGTCGTCCCACGCCGCCGACGTGCTCATGTCATGGACAGTGGTCACGCCTCTTTCGGCCACGTAGCGCATCGCGGCCGTGACCGCCCGACGCCGCATCTCCGGAGATGGCGGCGGAGCGACCTTGTCCACGAGCGCCAGCGCGTTGTCCTTCAGCAGGCCGGTCGGCTCGCCGTCGGCACGGCGGACGATCTCGCCGCCGGCGACGTCGCTCGTGGCACGGGTGACGCCGGCGGCCTTCAAGGCTGCGCTGTTGGCGAGATTCATGTGGCCGTCGAGCCGGTTGATCCACACCGGGTGGTTCGGTGTGACCGGATCAATCCAGTCGCGCGATGGCAGCTCGCCTCCCCACAGGCTGTGATCCCAGTCCCCACCGGTGATCCACGTTCCCGCCGGCACGGTGGCCGCGAACGCCCTGATCCGATTCACGAACTCGTCGCGGCTCCTGGCATCGCGAAGCTGCACGGAAGCCAGGCGGAGTCCGCCTTCGAGGAAATGGACATGAGCGTCGATGAAGCCTGGCAGCACGAGCCGTCCGCCCGCATCGATCGGCGTGACGGTTGACGCAAGCCGACGGATATCGGCATTCGTGCCGACTGCGATCAGCCGTTCGCCGCTCACCGCGAGGGCTTCAGCCCAGGGAGCGGCCTGGTCGCCCGTCCACAGGCGGGCGTTCACGACAGCGAGGGTGATCGGACCAGACATCTGAACGGCAGGGGCCGTGGAATCCGCGCGCGAACACGCGAACGCACCAACCCAGAGACTCAGGATAGCGAATCGGTACATCATTAGAGGTCGTTTCGAAGGCGCTTCGTGGCTTCCGGGTTTCCACCTTCCCCAAGGCACCGGTGGAGCCGGAAGGATGCGCCGGCGTTGGTCATTTTCTGTCACGCCCGGGACGGCTCGCTCGTCTAACGGGCATGAGCGCGCAGCGACGCTCGACCACACGCTGGGTAGCGGCCATCGTGACAGCCCACCTCATCGTTTCCCTTGTCCACGGCATCGCGCATGCCCGGGCTCAGGTGCCGATGTCGGTGGCTGCAAACATCTTCGTGTTCGGTGTCATCCTGATCGGACCCCTGCTGGGGCTGCTGCTGCTGTCGCACGCCCGGCCGGTGGGCAGCGCCGTGATCGCCACCACGCTGACCGCGTCCTGCATCTTCGGGCTCGTGAACCACTTCGTCCTCGCCAGTCCTGACCACGTCGCGCACGTCGCGGAACAGGCTCGTCCGATCTTTGCGGCGACCGCTGTCCTGCTGACGCTGACTGAGGCTGCTGGCGCCATTCTTTCAGTTCGACTGATGCGAGAAGGGATGCAGGTGTCATGAAAGTAGTCATAGCCGCCCGGAGTACCGGAGGCGCGGTAACGGCCTGGCGCTGATGATTTCAAAGGCGGCATAACCGTGGATCGCGACATCTTCAACGCGGATCGACCGCGTCTGTTCTCGATCGCGTATCGGATGCTGGGCAGCGCGTCCGACGCGGAGGACGTGCTCCAGGATGCGTGGGTTCGCTACGCCGCGGCTGATGCCTCGACGATTCGATCGCCGCAGGCGTTTGCCACGACCATCGTGACGCGCCTGTGCCTGGATCGGCTCAAGTCGGCACGCGCCACCCGCGAACAGTACGTTGGCCCGTGGCTGCCGGAGCCCGTACTCACGCGCGAGATGGATAGCCCCGAAGCCACCCTCGAGCGGGCGGAGTCGGTGACGCTCGCGTTTCTCGTGCTGCTCGAGAAGCTCTCGCCCGAGGAACGGGCCGTGTTCCTGCTCAAGGACGTGTTCGATTACGACCACGCGGAGATTGGCGAGATCCTTGGCATCTCGAGCGCGAATTCGCGCCAGCTCCTGCATCGGGCCCGGACCGCCCTCGCGCAGGGACGGCCGCGCCGGGCCGGAACGCCGGGGTCGCGGCGGGCGATGGCGGAGCGCTTCGCGCAGGCATTCGCGACCGGTGATGCCGCGGCGCTTGCCAGCATGCTCGCCAGCGATGCGGGCATGTGGGCCGATGGCGGCGGCAAGGCCACGGCCGCACGGCGGCCGCTGCTCGGCCGCGAGGCGATCGTGAACTTCCTGGTCGGAATTCACCGCATCGGCGAGGCCAGCGGCCTGATCCGCGACGCCTCGCTCGTCATCGAAGACGTGAACTCGGAGCCGGCGCTCATCCTCCGGGTCGGCGCGCGGCTCGAGTCGATTTTCGTCCTGTCGGTCGAGGACGACGCGATTACGGGAATTCGCGTGGTGCGAAACCCGGACAAGCTGGTGCGCATCGATCGCAGCCTCACGACCGTGCACTGAGCCGAGGGTCAGCGTCCAATCGCCTGGCGCATGACGCGGAGGAAGTTGCCGCTCAGAATCTTCTTCACGTCCTGCTCGCTGTAGCCTCGCTCGAGCAATGCCGCGGTGAGGCTGGGCATCCGGGAAACGTCCTCGAGTCCCGCCGGGACGGTGCTGATCCCGTCCCAGTCGCTGCCGATCCCGACATGATCGACCCCGACCAGCTTCACGACATGATCGATGTGGGCGACCGCGTCCTGCAATGTCGACAGGTTCGGCCTCATCGTCGAATACGTGTCGAGATAATCCTTCGTCGCGAACTCGTCGAGCGCCTGGCCCGTCAAGCCTGGGTCCACGGCCGCCCGTGCCGCGAAGTTCTGGCGTGACGCTTCGACCTCCTTCTGGCTGAGGAAGTTGCCGCCAAAGTTGATCCCGATGACGCCGCCGTTCTTCGCCAGCGCCTTGATCATGTCGTCGGTCATGTTGCGCGGCACGTCGGTCAGCGCCCGGCAGCTGGAATGCGAGGCAATGACCGGTTTGCTGGTTACCGCAAGCGTGTCGGAGAAGGTCTTGTCGGACACATGGGAGATGTCCACGATCATCCCGATGCGGTTCATCTCCCTCACCACCGCGCGGCCGAAATCGGTCAAACCGTTGTGAGCCGGTGTGTCGGTCGATGAATCGGCCCAGTTGGTGTTGCGGAAGTGCGAGAGGGTCATGGAACGGACACCCAGCCGATGAAACATCCGCAGCACCGCGAGATTGTCGGCGATGGCATGGCCGCTCTCGATCGTGAGGACGGCGGCGATCTTGCCGGTGTTCCCGATGCGCCCGACATCGGCTGCGCTCAGGGCCAGCTCGATCTGATCGGGATGCGCGTCGAACACTGACTGCATGGCGTCGCGCAACTGAAGCGTCCGCCGCACCGCTTCCGCGCCCTTGTAGTAGGTCGGGACGTAGAGGGCGAAAAACGGTGCCCGCATTCCCGCTTCCCGAAGCCTCGGCAGATCGACGTGTCCCCGGCTGGTCCGGCGGGAAATATCTTCCTGGCCGTTCAGCACCCGCTGCAGCGTATCGATGTGACTGTCGATGCCGATCGTCTCGGCGTGGATGCGGCGCGCCCGCGCGTTCGAGTCCGGTTGCTCCCTGGCCGATGTGCCACGGCCTGCGATCGCCAGGCAAATTGAGAAGGTGACCAGGACCACGACGCGCTCGAGGCAGGAAGTACGCATGACGGTGGCGCGATTCTACTGCGCCGGCCCTCCCGATCGCAGATACTCTCCGGTGCGCACAGGGTTGCCATGCCAGACTCACGAGTCGCACTCATCACAGGTGGCGCCAAAGGCATCGGCCGGGGGATCGGTCTCGAGCTCGCGGCGCAGGGATGGAAGATCGCGTTCTGCTATCGCACCAGCGGTGGCAGCGCTGACGAAACGGCGGCGGCCATTCGCAGCAAGAGGGCACTCGCGCTGCCGGTCCGTGCAGACGTCTCGCGCCCGGACGATTGCGAACAGTTGGTCACGACCGTCATGAGCGAGCTCGGCCGGATCGATGCGCTCATCAACTGCGCCGGACCGTACCGCCGCGTGTCGCTCCTGGACGAGACGGTCGAAGGCTGGCAGGAGATGTTCGACAACAACCTGCACCCCGTGTTCTATCTCTCGCGACTGGTCGCGCCGCAAATGATCGAGCGCAAGTGGGGCCGCATCGTCAGCTTCAGCATGGCCAATGCCGATCAAGGCGTCGCCCAACCGCAGATCACGGCGCACTACATCGCCAAGTCAGGGATCCTGATCCTGAGCCGCACGCTGGCCCGGCTCCTGGCGCCGCACAACATCACCGTCAACGTGGTCTCCCCGGGCTTCGTGAGCTCCGGCAGCGCACCGGAGGAGGAACTGCAGAAGATGCTCAAGAACATCCCGGCCGGCTACATCGGCAAGGTGGACGATGCCGTCGGTGTCGTGAAGTTCCTGGTATCGGAGGAGGCGCGGTACGTGAACGGGGCCAACGTACATCTGAGCGGCGCGTGGGGCCTCTGATCGAGAGGCATCACGGACTCCGGTGATGAATGAACAAGTCCTCGTCATGCTTCCAATCGTGAGGCGCGACGGGATGACGCGAGCTGAAGACCACGATGCGCCCGCTGGCATCAATCGAAGGCGCGCGGCTTGCCTCCATCCACTCCTCGCCATCGTCCGAGCTGACCCGCGTCGTCAGGCCGTTCGAACCGTCGTGGACGAACACATCCCAGACAAGATTGATGTCGCGCTCGGTGGGACCGCATTTTCCCTTGCAGACCAGATCGCAGGCGAGAGACTGGAACGCGATGATTGATCCGTCATGCGACATGACCGGGCGCGCGCTGCGGCCGTTGCCTGCGCGGCCGGCAGGAGTGTGGCTGACGAGTGTCGCCACGCCCGATGTCAGATCCTGCATGTACACTTGCGCCGCGCGTGGCTTCGGGCCGCGGGTCAGGTTGGACGCCTCCGAGACGAACGCCACGAAGCGGCCGTCGCCGCTGATCGCCGGATCGTAGCTGGCGCCATCGGGATCGCCGCCCGCGTGACTGTGGCTGATCCGCCGGATCGTGTTGGTCTCCATATCGCGGACGTAGACGTCAGTCAGGCCATTGCGGTCGGGCAGCTCGTCGCTGCATGCGGCCGCCGCGCGGCAGGTCAGGTCCGCCCGGGTCGCGAACACGACGAATCGCCCGTCGGCGCTGATCGCCGGCGACATGCTCTGGCCGGAGGGGCGGGCGCGGCCCTCCCACGCATCGACGCGCATCCGGACGCTCGACGCGAGGCCGACCAGATAGATGCCCGGCGAGACGGGGGTGTCGCCGCCGCTCTCGAGCAAATCCGCCGCGCCCGATTCGAAAACCACGACCGAGCCGTCAGCACTGATCGCAGGATCACGACTGGGACCCGAAGCGGGTTTGCCATTGACAGCGGAAGAAACCAGCCGGGTCAACCCTGCCTGACGATCGCGCACGAATACATGCGTGCCGGTCGTCGGTGTGGACGCGAGATTCCCCGCCTCCGACGCGAACGTCACGAACCGTCCGTCGCCACTGATATCTGCGCTGTGGCTGTCGCCGTCGGCCGACATGCCACCCTTGCCGATGCTCTCCAGCGAGTAGACACCCGTTTGAAGATCGAGGACGTAGACGTCGCTCAAGTCGTTACGATCCTGCGCCGCCAGCCGCCCTCGAGAGACGAACACGAGATGGCGCCCATCGAGCGCGAGGCGAGCGGGACGGTCCGACGGACCGGTTGCATCGGGATTCGGCAGCGAGGCAGCCAGCGGCCGGCTGGCGACGCTCCGAGGTCGGTTGATCTGGGTGGCAACGCCGCTCGGAGGCCTGGCCAGCTCACGTGTCGCACGCCACCCGGCTTCGGCGGCGCGCTGCGTCTCGAAGTGGCTGTCGGCACTTCTCCAGGCCGTTCCGTTGCCCGCGTGCTCCGCCAGGTTCACACCGTCGAGCTGTTCGAGGATGTGCTCGAACTCGTGCGCCAGGAGCTGCGCCGCATCGTGTGTGGGATCGACGTAGACGTCGGCGGACGCCAGGCTGGCGCCCCGAAAGGACAGCACGCTGCGAGCAACGATGGATGGCTGCCTTGGCCGATCCTCGGGACGCACTCTCACCGTCAGGTCCGTCGCGGCCGAGATCCTGGTGCACTGGCGCCTGAATGTCGGCGAGGCCTCCCACAGCCGGTCGAGAAATGGCTGAAGCGGCGGCGCGACCGCGATGTTTTGCGGCCAGGACGGATCTCCATCTGTGACCCTCTGACTGGCTGTGACGGGGCCGAGGAGTTCGATCGCAGAGAGCAGCGCGCCAACGAATACCGGAAAGCCGCGTCCCATCTTCCGCCTCCCCGCGGCCGGGGGCCGCGTGTCGGTGAAGGAGGCGGAATCCAGCGAAAACAGCTGTCACCGGGGCGGGCGGGTAGAATGGCCGGCGTTCGGGAGCACATGATCGCGTCAGATCGCGAGAGACGGCCATGAACGACGTTACCGCCCTGCTCCTTGACTGGCGCGGCGGCGACGAAAAAGCGATCGAGCGGCTGCTGCCGCTCGTTCACGGCGAGCTGCGCCGGCTGGCCAAGCGTCAGATGGCGGGGGAGCGGCCAGGCCATGTCCTCCAGGCGACCGCACTGGTCAACGAGGTCTACCTGCGGCTGGTCGATGTCCGCCGGGTCCAGTGGCAGGATCGCGCGCATTTCTTCGCGATGGCGGGCCGCCTGATGCGCCGGGTCCTGGTGGATTTCGCCCGTGCGCAGAAGAACCAGAAGCGCGGCGGCGAGCTGCACCGTGTCACCCTGGACCAGAACCTGCTGGTTGCGGAGAACTCGCCGGAAGATCTGATTGCCATTGATGACGCGCTGCGCGCGCTGGGCGACGAGTACGAACGGAAAGCGCAGGTCGTCGAACTTCGGTTCTTCGGCGGCCTGAGCGTCGAAGAGACGGCCGAAGCGCTGGGCATCTCGCCCGAGACCGTGATGAGGGACTGGAAGTTCGCGAAGAACTGGCTGCTGCGCGAGCTGTCTCGCCGCGGTGATGACAGCTAATGAAGGCCTTCTGCGCCTGATCAGAGGAGAACAGTCATGCCACCGACGGACATGGATCGTCGATCCTGGGTTGGGACCATGCTCGGCGCCGGCGCGCTCTACGGGCTGGACGCTGTCGCATCGGTGCGAACCGACGCCGCCCAGGTCGGCGCGAAGGACAAGATCAAGGTCACGAAGATTGAGACCTTCGTCCTGACCAACTCGTGGGTCTTCGTCAAGATCTCGACCGACGCCGGCATCGTCGGCTGGGGCGAGATGCTGAAAGACGATGCGAAGGCGTGCGCGGCGGGGGCGATGGAGGTCGGCGACTACCTGATCGGCCAGGACCCGAGCCGCGTTGTCCATCACTGGCAGGCGATCCACCGCGGTGCGTTCTACAAGGGGGGCCCGATCAAGACCGCGATCTCGAGCGGCATCGACATGGCCCTGTGGGACATCAAGGGCAAGATGCATGGCGTCCCGGTACATGAGCTGCTCGGCGGTCCCACCCGGGATCGCGTCCGCGTCTACGGCAGGCCCGATCCCAAGACGGGCGTCAACGCCATGAAGACGCAGTTGCGCGCGTTCGGCCGCGGACCCATCAAATACGTCGAGGGCCAGAAGTACGTGGACGGCTGCGTCGAGTTCTTCAAGGAGCTCCGGAAGAAACAGGGGCCTGACGTGGACATCGGCGTCGAGTTCCACGGCGAGGTGCAGCCGCCAACAGCGCTGCTGCTGATGAAAGCGCTGGAGCCCTACAACCCGTGGTTCTACGAGGAAATCGTGCAGCCGCAGAACGTGGACATCATGGCGGAGCTCGCCCGGAAGACGCACATCCCGATCGCGACCGGCGAGCGCATCTTCACGAAGTGGGGCTTCAAGGAGATCCTGGAGAAGCGGGCCGCGACAATCCTCCAGCCTGATGTCTGCTATGCCGGCGGCATCACAGAGCTCAAGATCATTGCGGGGATGGCCGAGGCGTACTACACGCCGCTGGCACCGCACAATCCGCAGGGCCCGTGCTCACTCGCCGCCAGCCTGCAGATCGCGGCGTCGATTCCCAACTTCCTGATCCAGGAGCGCGGCGACAACGAGTACACGGGTCTGCTCGCGAAGCCGCTGCCGGCGATCAAGGACGGACACCGGCCGCTGCTGACCGAGCCCGGCCTGGGCATCACCATCGACGAAGACAAGCTCAAGGCCCAGGTCGGCGAGCCGCGCCCGTACCTGCCTCGCTTCGACCCCGACGACGGGTCGGTCGTGGATTGGTAGCCTGGCGATCGGAGGATCCCCCGGTGTCCCAGCCAACGCGCTCATCAGACGGGCGCGCAAGCCGGCACAGCGGAGGAACGTAGTGACGAGGGTTGTCTAGGCGCCGCAGCGTTCCGTCGATCCCACGCAGGGAATCGCCCGGAGGAATTCGTAGACCGCCAGCAGCTCACGGTCGGACATCTTGCCGTAAACCGGCCAGGGCATGATCTGGAGGAGCGGAGAGATCTGCGGGTGACGGTTCTTGAAGTCCGTCCCCTTGTGCATCACCTCGAGGAATTGTTCGAACGTCAGGCCAGCAGGCCGTCCATCAGAGGCACGAGGCGTGAGGTTCCGTGAGACGAACGGCGACGGCAGGAACGCCGTTCCGCCGGCAAGGTAACCTGCCGCATTGATCTCCTCGGTTTCGCCGGCGAATGGATCGCCGTCGTCGGCGTACGGCGGGTTGGTATGGCAATCGTTGCACCCTCCTTGTGCGTTGACGATGTAGCTGCCCAATCCCACCAGCGCGGGATTGAGGCCCTTCATGGTTAGCTCCACGGGCGCCAGCTCGAATCCACGCTGAATCCGGCTGTCTCCGCCTTGCGCCGCGGTTGTGGTCGTGAGGATCGTTGATGCGAGCACGACGATGAACAGAGCTGCGCCTTTGATGAGTGTTCCCTTCATCGATACCTCCATCTCGAAGAATGGTGTGGATTAGCGGCTGGGACTATACAGCTACTACTTCATCCACACAATCAGGAGTTTGGAGAATGCCGCTTCAGGAGGTCCTGGGGTTATTCCGGGTCAGGCAGTTGGGACCGCCGCCAGGCATCAGGCAGGCGAGCGGCGGTCCGGCGAAGACAGATGGTCCACGGCTGCTCTCGGCGGCTGTCCATTTGCCGGGCGCCGCAATCGCCTTCGGCGCGAAGCTGTCGGCCGCCGCGATCAGCCGGCGGCGGTCCGACGTGAAGTTCTGCGACTTGCCCTTGAGCGTGAAAACGACCGCCGCCAGGTCGTTCGGCCCCAGCCGCCCGATCACTCCGCGCGCGATCTGTTTTGCGGCGTTGACGGCCCCGTCGTCGACCGATGTCGTCCCGTCGTCCATGACGATGACGATGATCCGACGCAGGTCGAGTTGGTTGGTGGCGATGTCCGAACCCACCTGCTGCATCCATTCCGCGGCGGCCGGCTCGGCATCGGGGATGTCGACCTCCGAGAAGGCCACGATCGGCTGGGGGTTGCCGTCATCGAGGACTGTAAAGTCCCGCGCGGTCAACCCGCGGACTGGCCGCCTGTCCTTGTCGAGCACGGACACGTCGAGACGCACGAGCTCGACGCCTGTCGTGAAGGTCTGCTGAGGCGGGTTGGATTGCGGGGACCGGGCGTGGTACTCGGCACCGGCAATCGCAACCAGCAGACAAGGCAGGATGCGGCGAATCACAGGCCCCCCCAGACCCTGTGGAGAATACCGCGATCCGGTTGCACCTCCGGAGGAAACGACGGGCAAGGTCCTGGATTATAGTGGTGTCACCGGTCGTCGGGACTGCAGCTGTCGAGGGTACCGGTCATGTCAATCACGGTTCAGGATCTCCTGCGCGGCAAGTCCGCCGTTTATTCCGTCGGGCCGGACGCTACGGTCTACGATGCGCTCCGCGTGATGGCTGACAAGAACATCGGCGCGGTCATCGTCCTGTCGGATCAGCTGGTCGAGGGCATTTTCTCCGAGCGCGATTACGCACGGAAAGTGATGCTCATGGGGAAGACGTCGACGCAGACGCTCGTCGGCGAGATCATGACCTCGCACGTCGTCTCCGTGGAGCCGGGCTGGTCCGTGGAACAGTGCATGGCGCTCATGACCGAGAAGCGCATCCGGCACCTGCCGGTGATGGATCAGGGGCGGCTGGTCGGGGTTGTCTCGATCGGCGATGTGGTGCGGGCGCTGGTCGACGAGCAGCAGTTCACGATCGACTCGCTGCAGCGCTACATCTCGTCCTGACAGTCAGGGCGTTCGCCTCAGCGGTCGCGCAGACACTCCGGCAGAGAGCCGCAGCTCTCGAACGACCGCAGCGTGGCCGGCGTCTCGCCAAGGACACGAACCGTGTCTCCCAGCAACCGTGCGGTTTCGGGAATGTCGGTGTGCCTAAGCACGCCGAGGTAGTGAGGTCCTTGAAGGTGCGATGCAGGTGGCGAGTGAAGCACGACACGATTCACCTTCCCGTCGAGCAGGGCCGCGTACATGCCGTTCACGCCATCGTGACCCTTGCCGAGGATCGTGATTCTGCCCGTGTCCACCTCCGGCAGGGACCGCAGTAACTCGAGCGAGCGCAGCAGTTCGTACACCTGCATGGATTCGAGTGTCGTCCCCGCGACCATCGCCTGGCGCTTCATATGGTGCAGGAGGTCGTCGTCGGCGAAGCTGCGCAGATTCTGCTCGAGCGCCCTGCTCCCGCGATCCAGCGTTTCGACCGTCAGCACGGCGCGGTCGCCCCACTGATTGCGCTCCAGCGGCTGCTCGTTGCCCCACACTGGAATGCCCTTGCGGTGATCAACGAGCAGGACGGCGGGCAACCTGCTCCCGGTTCGAGTCGCTGGCAGTGAGTAAGTGGCTTTGGCGCGAAGACCTTCGAAGGTCGTGAAGCTGACTTTCTTGATCCTTCTGCCCTGCGCAACCGACTCCACGCTCCATTCCGGCGCCAGCGGTGCCGCTTGTTTCGGGTAGTACCTGAAGACTTCTTCGCGGAGAACGTTTCGCAGGCCCTCGAGTCCAAGGCGTCGGCCGCTTTGTGAAGATGCCGCCACACGAGGCGGGATGAGTGTCTCGTCGATTCGCGTCAGCCGCTCCTCGATGGGGAGCCCGTCCCGGAAACAAATCAGCGTTTCGGACGGTGGCTCCTCGACCGGGCCCTCCGTCGTGATCGTCCCATCCCTGCCCAGGAACTCTTTAAGGAAGAAGGAATAGACGGGCAACCTGATCGCTTCGGTGTCGGCGTGCCCTCCCGGCGCGACGGCGGTCCGAAGAGCGTCGCCTTTCTTGTACAGGCGGTAGATCTCACCGATTGTGTCGACCATTTCGGTGAACGCATTCATGGGAAACCCGCGGTCCGCATCGGCATTGACCAGCAGCTGCACGCGCGGCGCGATGAGGGCGCCCACCTCCGAATACAGCAGCCCGTAGCTGTTGACGGGATACTGACAGTCGCAGTGCGCCGCCGACAGCCGCTGCTCGATCCAGCCCTTGGTCGACAGCGTTCCCGACACCGGCGCGGACGCGACGATCCGATCGTCGAGCGCAGCCAGGAAGAACGTGGTCATGCCGCCGCCGGATCGTCCGGTAGCGCCGATTCGCCTCGCGTCCAGATCCGGTCGCGTGACCAGGTAGTCGATCGCCCGCCGCGCATTCAGCAACTCGACTGCGAGTGGCGAGAAGCCGCGGCTGTACCAATGAAACCAGGCGTTGGAATACACACCGTGATGGGTGAACTCGATCTCACCCATCTCGATGTTGTCCATTACCAGCATCGCCATCCCGTTTGCGGCAAACCATGCGCCGTGGCGCCGAAACAGGCTCTTGCTGGCATGGCCACACTGATACAGCAGGACCGGGACAGGCTTCCCGGCGCGGCGCGGGAGGTACAGGTTGGCGGTCAGGAACACGCCAGGAATGGTCTCGAGCACCAGGTTTTCGACGATGTAGGCGGCGTACTCCTGCGTGTTCGTAACGGTTGCCCGAGGTGGCCGATCCGGCCAGGCCATGTCTCCCCAGAGCATCCGCTGGAGTGCGGCCCGCGTCTGCTGCTTCCGCGGCTCCCACTGCTGGACGGTCGTAATCCCGCCAAAGAGCTGCTCGTGACGGCGTTTGATCACGAGCTCGAAGTGCGCCTGCAGCGATTCGAGCTCAGGGTTGGGGCGAGGCGGTGTCTGGGCAGCGGTCCAGGAAACCGTTGTCAACGCGATCACTGCGGCAACCGCACCACGAACTGACAAGGTCATGGATCTATTTCGTCTCGCGAATCACGGCGATGACGTCGAGTAGGGCACTCACTCCGGGCGCACTACTATAGCCGGTGCTCGTCTTGATGATCACGTTCGGCCCACGTGATCGCCTCCACTCCGGCGGCGGGTCCTGCCCGCGGACAGCCCCACCCGTCCTCGGCACGAAAAACACTTGTCACGGGAGACGTGCCTGCGCGGCGGGCGGGGCGCCCCGTCCGCGGTCACCCACCGCCTACGTTCCGGCTCGGTGATCGGTAGTGATCGACTTCGGTTGCACCCGGTGCGACTCTGAGACAACCTGCGAGAAGCGTTATCGAGCCGGAGCGTAGCGAGCGGGTGGCGCAGGACGGGGCCGCCCCGCCGGGCGCGCAGGCGACTCCCGTGACAAGCGCCTTGCGCCGAGCACCCGGTGGGGCTGTCCCGCGACAGGACCCGCTCGCGGAGCGGAGGCGATCACGTGGGCCGAAGAGAACCCGCCAATCGAAGCTGGTTACAGTGAATAGCCCTTGCGATACTCCCGCGTCAGGAACTGATTCGCCGCCTCGGTGTTCGTGACCCGCATGTTGGCGCCGTCGTAGTGCAGTCGGGATTTGGCACGCAGGGAGGCAATCCCGAGCAACATGATCTCGGTGAGGTGCGCGCCGTACTCGAAGCCGGACGAGAGCTGGTCCTTCCCCTTGATCGTGTTGATCCAGTTCATCTCGTGATCCCCGTGCGGCACGCGGGGCAGACGTTCTTTTGGCGGACCGTAGGAGTTGTGCTTCGTTGCCGGCAGCAGGCGCGGCTGCGCGCTGTCGAATAGCAGCTTGCCTTTGCTCCCGATCCACAGAATGCCGCCGCCGGTGTTCAGCTTCTCGTCGCCGAGCTCCTCGGGATCGGGGGGCATCAGGCCGCCGTCGTACCACGTCATCCGGACGATGCCGTCTTTCCCCTTGAACTCGTAATACGTCGTCGTCGCTGCAGGGTAGGTGGCGCCGTTGAACGGTGTCGACTCGGTCTCGATGATTGACGGCAGCGGCAGATCGAGCGACCAGACCGGGAAGTCGATCAGGTGCGCACCCATGTCGCCCAATGCGCCCTGTCCCCAGTCGACCCACCCGCGCCAGTTGAAGGGGTGATAGACCGGATGGTACTCGACCTCCGGGGCGACGCCGAGAAACAGATCCCAGTTGAGGCCCGCCGGCACCGGCTTTTGATCCGCGTTCATCGCGGCGGCGATCCGTGCCGACATGCCGCGATCGTCCCAGCCACGATTGGCGGGCGAGGCAGCGCTTGGACGCGGCACGCCCTGCGGCCAGAAACCGAACGGCCGATTGGTCCAGACGTGCACCTCATGAACGTCACCGATCGCGCCGGCCTTGATGTACTCGACCGAACGGCGATTGTCGTCGTCCGAATGCCGTTGATTCCCGTGCTGCGCGACGACCTTCTTCTCCTTCGCTTTTTTTGACAGGTGGCGCGCCTCGTGCACCGACCAGCACAGCGGCTTCTGCACGTAGACGTGCTTGCCGGCATCCATCGCATTCGACGCGATCACCGCATGCATGTGATCGGGGGTCGCGATGATGACCGCGTCGATGTCCTTCTGTTTCTCGAGCATCTCGCGGTAGTCCTGATACTTCTGCAGCCGCGGCACCTGCTGCTCGACGAATCGGGTCAGATTGGCGCGCTCGTCCTGATCGGGCCAGCGCTCGTTCGCGGCGAGCTGTGCCTTCGACGGGCCGAAAGACGTGAATGGTGACGCCGCCTGAGCCGCCGGCGGACGCTGAGAAGGAGGGCTTTGCGCCCGCTTGGTCCACTCAGCCAGGTTGGCGTCGAGCAGATCGAGATCACAGTCGCAGATTGCGACGAGGTTCTGACTCATGACGGCCTGGGTATTGACCGCGCCCATGCCGTTGATCCCGACCGCGGCAACGTTCACGAGGTCGCTGGGCGCCTGATAGCCGCGCCCGAGCACGTGCCGTGGGACGATCATCAGACCCGCGGCCGTGGCTGCTACATTGGTGATGAATTTACGACGGGTTTTCATTGGGCGGTCTCTCCGATCGTCGCAGTCCCCTAAGCTCTGCCCGCGAACTCCCGAGTCTCCGTGTGAACCTTGACCCTTTCCCCCTCCTTGATGAAGAGCGGGACGCGGATTTCGAGGCCGGTCTCGAGCGTCGCGAGCTTGGTGACACCGCCGCTGGCGGTATCGCCACGTACGCCTGGCTCGGTCGAAGTGACGGTCAGCTCGACGTGCGGCGGGAACTCGAGGCCGATCGGGTTGCCGTTGAACTTCTGAATGTCGACCAGCACGGTGTCGACCAGCAGCTCGCGGCCGTCGCCGACCATGGCCGCGGAGAGCGTGAGCGTCTCGTAGCTCTCCTGATCCATGAAGTGATATCCGGCGCTGTCCGAGTACAGATAGGTTGCGGGCACCGAGACCAGGTCCGGCTCCTTGAACTTGTCGCCGGCCTTGAAGGTCTTGTCGAAGACGTTGCCGGTCAGCAGGTTGCGCATCTTGATCCGGACCAGCGTCTGGCCGCCGCGAGCAGTGGGAGTGGAGATTTCGACGCCAAGACAGTGGTACGGCGCGTCCTCGAACTCGAAGAACATCTTCCGCTTGACCGCGATGGCTTCAATCAGCGCGGCCATTTCAATTGCCCGTGTTCGTGGTCGTCCGGCTGCCAGGGAACACCGGCGTCAAGCCCATGTTGTGCAGGATGAAAGTGTAGATGTCGGCTGCCGTCTCGAGCTGCTTCTCGAGGCCGCTGGCTCCGTGAGCGGAGTTGGTCTCGATGCGAATCAGGAGCGGGTTCTCGTGGCTCGCCAGCTCCTGCAGGGTGGCTGCGTACTTGAACGAATGCGCCGGGACGACGCGGTCGTCGTGATCCGCGGTGGTTACGAGTGTGGCCGGATATTTCACGCCTTTCCGGATGTTGTGGAGCGGCGAGTAAGCCTTCAGCGCTGCGAACTCGTCCGGATCCTCGCTCGAGCCGTAGTCGGCCGCCCAGTTCCAGCCGATGGTGAACTTGTGAAACCGCAGCATGTCCATCACGCCGACTTGCGGAATGGCGACCCGGAACAGCTCCGGGCGCTGGTTCATCACCGCACCAACCAGCAGGCCGCCGTTGGATCCGCCCTGGATGACCAGACGTTGCGGGGAGGTGTACTTGTTGGCGATCAGCCACTCGGCCGCGCCGATGAAGTCGTCGAAGACATTCTGCTTCTTCAGCTTCATCCCCGCCTGATGCCATTTCTCCCCGTACTCGCCGCCACCACGCATGTTCGCTGACGCGTAAACGAAGCCCTGCTCGAGCAGCGCCAGCCGCGAGGCGCTGAACGTCGGGGACTGCACGATGTTGAAGCCGCCATACCCGTAAAGCAGCGTCGGATTGGTGCCATCGAGCTTCAGTCCTTTGCGATGCACCAGGAAGATGGGCACGCGCGTACCGTCCTTGCTGGTGGAGAAGACTCGCTTGGTCTCGAAGCCGGCCGAATCGTAGCCGGGGACCTTGGGCTGTCGGAACACGCTCGTTTTCTTCGTGGCGATGTCGTAGCGATAGATGGTCGGAGGCACGTTCAGCGAGTTGAACGTGAAGAACACGAACGTGCTGTCCCGCTCGCCGCCGAACCCGGTCGCGGTGCCGAGGCCGGGGAGCACGATCTCGTTCTCCAGGCGGCCGTCCAGCGAGTGCACGGACGCGCGGGTCGTCACGTCCTTGAGATAGATCGCGAACAGCTTTCCGCCCGCGGTGGTCACGGTCAGCGGCTCCGGCCGCTCGCGCAGCACGGTCTTCCAGTTCGTCTCCGACGGCTGCTTCGGATCAATCAGGACGACACGCCTGTTCGGCGCGCCCTTGTTGGTGGCGATGAGCAGCTTGTCGCCGACGCTGTCAATCAGGTTGAAGCTGAAATCCGTGATATCGGGAATGAGGGGCTTGAACTCCTTGTCCCCGGCGGCAAAGTCGCGAACGAACAGGGCGTTGCCGTCCTTGCCCTTGCCTCGTTCTGAAATCGACAGCACCGCGAAACGCTCGTCATCCGTGGTTTCGACGATGTGGAAGCGCTGGGAATTGGCCGGGTCCGAGTAGACGGGCTGATCCTGGGACTGCGGGGTCCCGACCTTGTGGAAGAACACCTGGTGGTTCTCGTTGATTCCCGCCTTGGCCTTCGTCTGGTCCGGTGTCGGATACCGGCTGTAGAAGAACCCGTCGCCGGCCCAGGCCACGTTCGAGACCTTGACCCACTGAATAGTGTCGTCGAGGGTTTTCTTCGTGGCGAGCTCCATCACGTGGTATTCCTGCCAGTCCGATCCGCTCGGCGACTTGCCGTAGACCGCATATTTCGCATCCTTCGAGGGACTGAAGGTGGTCAGCGGCACCGGGCTCGTCTTCGTGCCCCACGCATTCGGATCGATGAGGACTTCGGGCGCGGCGTCGAAGCCTTTCTGGATGTAGAGCACGCTCTGATCCTGCAGCCCGTCGTTCTTCCTGAAGAAGACATACTGGGCCTTGCGCGAGGGGGCGGAGTAGCGTTCGTAGTCGTTCAGGGCTCGCACCCGCGCCGCCATCGCACGCCGAAAGGGAATGCTCTCCAGGTACCCGAAGGTGACCTTGTTCTGGGCCTCGACCCATGCGGCGGTCTCTGGCGAGTTGTCGTCCTCGAGCCAGCGGTACGGATCTTCGACCTTGACGCCATGATAGGTATCGGTGTGATCGATCTTGCGCGTGGACGGATAGGTAATGGCCTGCTGCGCCGCGGCGGCCGTGCCAAGGGCAATGACGAAGGCGGTGGCGACGAAGCGATTCACGCGGATTCGCATGAGTTGTCTCCGGTACGATTGGACGGAACGGAAGCGGAAACCTCGAATTATGCCATCGATGACCGAGCTGAAGATTCGTCCGGCCACCCGCGCAGACGGCCAGGTGCTGGCCGGGCTGGCAGAACGGCTGGCGTCATTTCAGTTGCCGCCGTGGCGCACGCCTGAATCGATCGCCAACGCGGACGCGGGCGCCATGATGGAAGCGATCGAGTCAGCCAGCGACGACAACGAGGTCGTAATCGCTGAGCGGGACGGCATGCCCGTGGGCTGCCTGCACATCCTGGTCATCGAGGACTTCTTCGGCGTGAGCCACGGTCACATCTCCGTGCTGTCGACGACGGTTGCAGCGGAGGGGACCGGGGTGGGCCGTGCCCTCATCGATTTTGCCGAGGACTGGACCAGACGGCGCGGCCTGTCGCTGATGACGCTGAACGTGTTTGCGGGGAACGAACGCGCCCGGCGGTTCTACGACCGCACCGGATTTGAGGTCGAGATGATGAAGTATGCGAAGCGGGTGAGAGGGGGACAGAGCGCGTGAGAGGGGGACAGTCCCCATTGTGACTCCGGAAATGGGGACAGTCCCCCTCCCGGGAGGTCACAACGGGGACTGTCCCCCTTTCCCTAGGCCGTCTCCCCGCCGAGTCCCAGCTTCTTCAGCACCGCAGAGGGACAGCCGGTCCACTCGGGCACATACCCGTTGCCCATGTATTGCAGGTCGGCGATCCCCATCTTGCTGGTGAAGAATCCGCTCGCGGTCAGGTCGCGGAAGCTGTTGAAGAACGCGACGCCGTGCGCGTGCTCTGGTCTGGCCTTGTGGGGCCAGCTGATGTCATCCAGCACCTGCGCGCGCTCGGCCGGGGTCGAGGCGAGGAAGTCCTTGTCGAACCGGGTGACGCACTCGCGATCGAGCCAGGCCAGGCCGCCTCGCATCGCGGTCTGGCGCGCCGGCTGGTCGGTCATCATGAAGTCCATGAACTGCGGCACGCCGGCCTCGGTGGCGCTGCCGGAGCGCTCGTCCTTCGGGATGATCAAGTCCACCAGCAGGGTCACGGTTGCGTATTCGTGGCGCGTGAAGAACTTCGGCCGGAACGGCGTGGCGGTCTTCTGCGCGACGGCCTCGGCCTGATGGTGCGCCTGCTGCGCTTCGGCATCGGTCCAGACGAAGCCGGCGGCGAGTGGAGCTGAGGCGAGTGAGCGAAGAACTGTGCGTCGGTTTGGTTTCATGATCGTTTCCTTCCGCCTAAAGGCGGAAGCCACCTGAATCGGATTTTCGAACCGCGAACCGCGATTCAGATCTTCCCCAGTTTCCGCTGCTCGGAGATGTACTCAGACGTGCGCATCGCGAGCGCGAGGATCGTCCACGTCAGGTTCTTGTCCGCCTGCGACACGAACGGCCCGCCGTCGGTCACGAACACGTTCCGGCAATCGTGCGCCTGGCAGTACTTGTTCAGCACCGAGGTCGACGGGTCGTTGCCCATCCTGGTCACGCCGGCCTCGTGGATGATGCGGCCGCCGGCCTCGATCCCGTAGCCCTGTTCGGCAGTCGGCATCGGCGACATCGACGTCCCTCCCATCTCGGTGATGATCGAGCGGAAGGTCTCCTGCATGTGCTTCGCCTGCTTGTACTCGTGGTCGCTGAACTTGAAGTGGAAGCGCAGCACCGGGATGCCCCACTTGTCGACGACGGTCGGATCGATCTCGCAGTAGGTGTCCTGGTTCGGGATCATCTCGCCGCGGCCGGCAAAGTTCACGGTCGCGCCGTACAGGCGGCGGTAGTCGTTCTTCAACTGCTTGCCGTAGCCGCCGAACGCCTGGGGATGCCCGGCCGGATCGTTGGTCGCATAGCCGTGGATGCCGCTGCCGAACCCCGCGGTCGGCATCCGGCGGCCCCCGCTCGGCTCGATGTGGTAGCCGCGCGGGAAGTCGAGCTTCTTGTTGTCGAGCCACCACGGCGTGTAGAGATGCATGCCGCCGGTGCCGTCCTCGTTGTGCGGCATCCCGTCCATCAACGCCGGGATGAACCCGCGCACGCTGGCGCCGGTCGAGTCCGTCAGGTACTTGCCGACGTTGCCGCTCGAGTTGCCGAGCCCCTGGGGGAACTTCGCCGACTTGGAGTTGAGAAGGATGCGCGCCGACTCGCAGGCGCTCCCCGCCACTACGACGATCTTCGCGCGGACGTGGTTGTCGCGGGCCGTGGTCTTGTCGACATACGTGACGCCGCTGGCAAGGCCGGCGTTGTCGACCGTCACCTCGCGCGCCATCGCGTTGTAGAGGATCTTCAGCCGTCCTGTCTTCATCGCCGGGGGAATCAGCACTGATGGCGACGAGAAATTCGAGTGGGTCGAGCAGCCGCGCCCGCACTGGCTGCAGTAATGACAGGCTGCGCGGCCGTTGTGCGGCCGGGTCAGGATTGACAGCCGCGACGGCACGCTCGGGACGTTGAGCTTCTTCGATGCCCGTTGAATCAGCAGCTCGTAGCAGCGCGGCGTCGGCGGCGGGAGGAAGATGCCGTCCGGCTCGTTCGGAAACTCCGGCAGGTTGGCGCCGAAGATCCCGATGAATCGATCGATCTTGTCGTAGTACGGCTTGACGTCGTCGTAGGTGATCGGCCAGTCGTCGCCGAGACCGTCGATGCTCTTCCGGCGGAAGTCGTCCGGTCCGAAGCGCAGCGAGATGCGGCCCCAGTGATTGGTCCGGCCGCCGAGCATCCGCGACCGGAACCAGTCGAACTGGCTGCCCGGCGCCGAGGTGTAGGGCTCGCCGTCGAGCGACCAGCCGCCGAGCGCCGCGTCGAACTCGCCGAAGTGCCGCTCGGGCGTCGCGGCACCGCGGCGCGGCGTCTGGTACGGCCACTTGTACATGGCGGTGTCGAGGGTGGCGTCCCAGAACGGCCCTGCTTCGAGCATCATCACGTTCGCGCCGGCCTGGGTCAGGACCATCGCCGCCATCCCGCCGCCGGCGCCGGACCCGATCACGCAGACGTCGTATTCTGTGCGATTGCGGATGATCTGCATCGTGGAACGCCCCCGATTAAAGATCTAACAGGAGGGGCAGGAGATCGGGAGTAATACTTGTCTTTCCTCCTGAATCTCCTCCTCTTCCTGTCAAAAGAAACCGATCTCGCGGAGCCTATGCCCCGGCGACCCGTAAGTCAACGCGACTGCACAGTATCATCCGGCCGTGTCGTGGAAGCAGCCGGCGCTGTTCCTGCTCGTCAGCGCGCTCACTTGTGCGGGCGTGGCAGCCCAGCCTCCTGAAGATCACCTGGTGATCGTGGCGCCCGCGGCGCCGGGCGGCGGCTGGGATCAGACCGCGCGCGTCCTGCAGCAAGTGATCGAGCGCCGCGGCCTCGCGCGAATCGTCGAGGTGCAGAACGTGCCAGGCGCCGCCGGCACGATCGGGCTGGCGCAATTCGTCCACGGCGGGGGCAGCAACACACGATCGCTCCTGATCTCCGGGCTGGTGATGCTCGGCGCCACGCTGTGGAACGATTCACCGGTCTCGCTCGCGCAGGCCACGCCCATCGCCCGGCTCACGGGCGAGTACGAAGCCATCGCCGTCCCGGCCGCGTCGACCATCGGCGACATGCGTCAGCTCGTGCAGGTCTTCCGCGAGCGGCCCGAGGCCTTTGCGTGGGGTGGTGGCTCGGCGGGAGGCTCCGATCACATCCTTGCCGGGTTGATTGCGGAGGCCGCGGGCGTCGATCCGCGTCGTGTGAACTACGTCGCATTCTCGGGCGGTGGCGAGGCGGTCGCTGCACTTCTCGGCGGGCATATCGCGGCGGGCGTCAGCGGCTACAGCGAGTTCGCCCCGCACGTCCGCTCCGGACGTCTGCGTGCGCTCGCGATTTCGTCACCATCGCGGACGCCCGCCATCAACGTGCCGACGATTCGCGAAAGCGGCTTGAATGTCGAGATGGTGAACTGGCGCGGTGTTCTCGGCCCCCGCGGGCTGCCGGATTCCGATCGCGTGCGGCTCACCACGCTGGTACGCCAGGCGGCGCACAGTCCCGAGTGGCAGCGCATCCTCGCGGAGCGGGAGTGGAGCGACCTCTACCTCGATGGTGGCGAGCTCGACGCATTTCTCGCCAGCGAAACAACGCGGGTCACGCGTGTGGTGGCGAGGCTGCGAGGCCCTGCGCGCGGCGTACCCGTGGTGACCGGACAACGGCTCGTCCCGCTCGTCGTCCTGTCCGGCGCCGCACTTGTCTTCGGAGCACTGACCGCCGGCTGGATTCGGGCGCGGGGGCAGGTCCGCCCTGACGCACCTGCCGCGAACAGGCGGGCCGTAGCCGGCGTCGTCCTTGGGCTGGTCGTCTTTGTGATTATGCTGCAGCCTCTCGGCTTCACGGCAGCGGCTGCCGCCCTCTTCGTCCTCACCGCCAACGCTTTCGCGCGTCCGTCCACACACCGGCGGCGGATGTGGACGCTCGCCATCGCGATTGTCTTCGCTGTCATTGTCGATCTGGCGTTCACGCGCGGTCTCGACCTGCCGCTTCCTGCCGGCACGTGGTTCGACTCGTCCCATCGGGGCCCGCTCACCACATGGACGCGCTGAGCGCACTGATCGACGGCTTTCGCGTCGCGCTGACCCCGATCAACCTGCTGTGGGCGCTCGCCGGGGTGACGCTCGGCACACTGGTCGGCGTGCTGCCCGGCATCGGACCGGCGCTGACCGTCGCGCTGTTGTTGCCCGTCACCTTCAGCCTGCAGCCGATCGAAGCGTTCATCATGTTTGCCGGCATCTACTACGGCGGCATGTACGGCGGTTCGACGACCGCGATTCTGCTGAATACCCCCGGAGAAAGCGCATCGGTGATGACGGCGGTGGAAGGGCACCTGATGGCGCGCGCCGGCCGCGGAGGCGCGGCTCTGGCGACGGCTGCGATCGGGTCGTTCGTCGCCGGCACACTCGCCACCGCGGCACTGACGTTTTCGGCGCCGCTGATGGCCAACGCCGCGCTGCGGTTCGGCCCGGCGGAGTACTTCGCCCTGACCATGCTCGCGTTCGTCGCGGTGTCGTCCGTGCTCGGTGAGTCCACGTTGAAAGGCCTCGCCAGTCTCTTCTTCGGGCTCGTGCTCGGCCTGATTGGCATCGACCCGCTGACCGGCGAAGCGCGAATGAGCTTCGGGATCCCGGAGCTGCTCGACGGCATCGACGTGGTGATTGTCGCGGTCGGGCTGTTCGCGGTCGGCGAGTCGCTCTTCGCAGCGTCGAGAGTCGGGGGCGACGTCGAGGATGTCATCCCGCTTCGGGGATCGCTCTGGATGACGCGCGAGGACTGGTCACGCTCGTGGCGTCCCTGGCTGCGCGGAACCGCGCTGGGATTTCCGGCCGGCGTGCTGCCTGCCGGCGGGTCGGAGATCCCGACGTTTCTCTCGTACTCGCTCGAGCGCCGCCTCGCACGCGAGCCGCAGCGTTTTGGCAGCGGAGCGATCGAAGGCGTGGCCGGCCCGGAAGCGGCCAACAACGCCGCCGCCGCCGGCACGCTGGTGCCGCTCCTGACGCTCGGCCTCCCGACTTCAGCGACCGCCGCAATCCTGCTGGCCGCGTTTCAGCAGTACGGGCTGCAGCCGGGACCGCTGCTGTTCACCCGCGACGTGCAGCTGGTCTGGGGCCTCATCGCCAGCCTTTACATCGGCAACATGATGCTGCTGGTCTTGAATCTTCCACTGGTTGGCTTGTGGGTCCGGCTGCTGGAGGTTCCGCGGCCATTCCTTCACGCAGGGATACTGGTCCTGGCTAGCGTCGGCGCGTACAGCGTCAATCGTTCGATCTTCGATGTCGGGCTGCTGTATGTCGTCGGCGGGGCGGGGTACTTGATGCGGTGCTGGCAGATTCCGCTGGCGCCTGCAGTGATTGGTGCGATTCTCGGCCCGATGGCCGAGCAGCACCTCAGACGCGCGCTCGCGGCGGCGGAGGGATCGTGGATGGTGTTCGTGACGCGGCCGATTGCGGCGACGGTGCTGGCTACCGCCGCCGCGATCGCGCTCTTGCCTGTAGTCGTGCGACGCTGGTCTGGTGTGGACAATCGGCGCCGCACGCAGCCTTCCGGCTGAAGCCGGAAGGCTGCGGCTGCCGCTCACTCGAGATCTTCGCCCCGCTCCACCCTGCACGCAGGCTGCATCGCTGTAACATTCAGCCATCTCGAGACGATGCCTCTTCCACAATCACTCGTGAGCCGGGTGCTCGCACCGGTCTCCCGTGGCGGCTTCGGGGGGCGGCCGGACATCTTCGGTGCAGGCCTCGTTGCGGTCGTCACCGCAACCGTCTATCTCGCAACCCTTCAGCCTGACTTCGGCGGCCCGGAAGATACGCCAAAGTTCCAGTTCCTCGGTTACGTGCTGGGTACCGGGCATCCACCCGGATATCCGCTGTACGTGATGCTCTCTCACCTGTTCGTCAGGACGCTGCGGGTCGGGACGATTGCTTACCGGGCGAACTTGTTCTCCGCGATGATGGCTGTGCTTTCTTGCGTGGCTGTGTTCACAGTAGCGCGAGTGCTCGGCGGTTCCAAGTGGGCGTCCGTCTGTGCGGCGGTCGCGCTCGCGACCGGGCCGAGCTTCTGGCGCAGCGCGGTCTTTGCCGAGGTCTACAGTCTGGCCGCCGCGGTGGTCGGTGTTTCCCTCGCGCTGCTGTTGACATGGGGTGTGCGCGGCACGCCGGTTCTGTTGCTGGCGGCGATTGCGACGACGGCGGCGGGTTTCGGAAATCATCTCACCATTGTTGGTGTCATCCCGGCCTATGTCGTCTACGTGCTCTGGCGGGAACATCGAGTACTGACGCCAAGGTTCGTCGCAGCCGCCGCGCTGCTTGTCGCGCTCGGCGTCGCGCAATACGGGTTCGTGATCGTCCGAACGCGACAGCAGGCGTCCTACCTCGAGAGCCGGGCGTCGACGGTGTCCGAACTGGTGGACGTCGTGCTTGCGCGGCGGTTCGCCGATCAAAGATTTGCATACTCGCCGAAGACGCTGCTCACCGTGCACCTGCCGGTCGTCGCCGAGACAATCGGGAAGGATCTGAACGCCGTCGGGCTGGTCATGTTTGGAGCCGGTGCCTTTGCCTCGATCGTCGCGTTCTGGAGCGTTCCCGCTGTGCTGATCGGCGCCGGCACCGGCATCCTGGCGATGGTTGTGAATCTTGGCGGTGACGTCAAGGGTTTCATCACGCCGCTCATGATTCTCGTATGGCCGTTTGCGGCTTTGGGCTGCGATGTCCTCGGCCGGCTCGTCGCGATCGCGTCGGGAAGGCGCGCCGTCGGCCTGGTAGCGGCCGTTGTTGCGGCGTCGTTGATGCCGGCGGTGAACATCTCCGCAAACTACAAGTCCGCCGACCAGAGCGGTCAAACGGACAGCGCCGAGTTTTTTCGGGCGCTTCATCAGCAGCTGCCGGACGGTGCCGCCGTGGTTGCCGAGGACTATTTCTACGACATGGCGCTGCGCTATTACCGTTTGACCGGCGAGGCCCCGGGTAACCGGCGACTACAGTCCGTGACGTTCGACGCGAGCATGGTGCGCGCCGTCGCCGGTGATGGTCCCCGGCCCGTCTTCGCGTTCGCGGGAGCCGCAACTTACCTCGCGGCGGAGGGTTTGCGGTTCGTACCGGTCCCGATTGAGGGATGGTCATTGTCCGATTGGCTGGCCCGGCTTCCCTCGGGTTCCATCCTCGTAGGGGCAAGTGCCTACCTGCCCAGCCCGCTCGCCCTGGCGAGCGTGGGTCACGCCGCCGCGCGGCCGCCGGGTCGTGTCCAGAACTTCGAGACATTCGGGGTCGTAGTCGGGGCGTCCGGCGAAAAGTGGACGAAGCATCACAGTGCATCGACTCTGGTCGTCGACTCTCCGACCATCGGCGCCCGGTTGCCCAACTTTCCCGGAACGCTCCGTGCCATTGGCGATGGCAATGGTGCGCGCATTCAGCTTGACGACCGCATCGTCGTGGCGGTGACGAGCGGCATTGCGCTGGCCGTCTTCCGTTCCGACGGGACTCTTATGCGCGGACTGGAGTTCCCGGATCCCGGCCCCTGGACGGTGCCGTTTCCGGCGGTGGTTTACCAGTTCATCGGAGAAGCGCCGTGTCTCCGTCTCGAAGCGGACAAATGGAGTGATGTCTCATCGGTTTTCGCGACCGGTAGCGCCGTCTCGACCTTGTTTCGTACTGGAAGCGCGACGATCGATACGGTGACCTCGGACGGTTCGCCCGTCATGACTGCAACGACCGCCATTCTGGGCGACGCCATCGGCCGCGACATCGGCGCCGCGAGCGACCCGGACGAAGGACGATTCTGGCGGAGTGAATTCACCCGCACGGGTGGAAGGCGTTCCGTTTTCCGGATCGCGCTGGATCGTGTCGCTTCCAAGGTGATGGCGCGTTTCCGCTCGAACCAGGAAGATTCAGCGATTCTCTGTGGTTTTCCGCCCACGCCGCTGTTTCGGAACAGTAGCAATGTCGCCACCATCAAGCCGGACGTCATTCACGAATCGTACTTCGGCCCGGGTTGGAGCGGGGTCGAGGGAGTCGACTCAGGGCGCGTGCGCCGCGCCGATGCGCGTGCGACGCTGTTCTTGCCCCTCACAAGCGATTACACGTATCGGCTGACGCTCGACCTGTCCGCCGAGCTCCAGGTCCGGACGGAAGCCTTTCTCGATGGGGTGGCGACCGGTCAGTGCGACACAAGGGAAGAGAGAGCCTGCACGGTCGAACTACGGCCGAAGCAGACAGGTGCCGTGAGCGCCGTCACCTTCGTCACCCGCGCGCAGGATGGCAGCCTGGTGCCGCCTCGTCGCCTCACCTTCCGCGGGGGAAAGGTCGAACGACGGCGACTCGAATGAGCCCTAGCGCGAAAGCGTCGGCCCACTCGTCCCCACCGCCACCGGCTGCGTCCACGCCGCGTAGCCGTTGGACTCCAGGATCCTCGCCCGCACGTACCCTTCGTCGCCCTTGAACGTGTAGGTGGCGGTCGGCTCTGTCACTTCGCTCAGCATGTGGCCGTTTCTGCCGATGAACTGGACGCGATAACGGCTGTAGGCGGTCGTCTTGATCGTCAGCACGATCGAGCTCGGCGTGGTGTCGTAGCTCGCGAGCTCGACCCCGGTGGATGCGTAGAAGTTGCCGTCCTCCATGGCGAGGACGATGGCGCGGGGCTCGAGGCGATCCGTGCGCACGTAGATCCATCCCCGTCCAGGCCCTGAGGCCAGTGGATCGCCCGGTCTCTTGAAATGATGCGCGTCGTCGACGGCCACGCCGTACATCAACCGGCCGTTGCTGAGAATGCGATCCCAGACCTCCTCGAGGCCTGGCGAACCGCCGCCCCCTTCGTTGTTCACCTGCGGATGCCCGTTGAAGATCTCGAACAGGCGCGTCCGCTCGACCTTCTGCAGTTCTTCGGGCGTCATCGCCCACGTGAAGTTCGGGTGATTGATGTGCGGGACGCCGTTGGCCTGTCGGATGCCGTCGACGTTCTCCTGCGCGGCGGCGACGACCGACGCGGCTGTGGACTGTTTCACGAGGGTCTCGAGATTCAGACCGTTCACGTGCACAGCCTTCGACGCCACGCTGCTGGTGACTTCCTCGCCGCGAATGACGAGGAACTTGTCGGCGGCGCCGTGAACGGCGTTGAGGCCATCGACCGCGGTCAGGTAGTTGTGATCGGTCAGCACCAGGAAGTGATAGCCGTGCTCGCGATACCACCGCACGACCTCGTCCGGCGTGCTGTCGCCATCGCTGTTGAGGGTGTGGGTGTGCGTGTTGCCCTTGTACCAGCGCAACGATGAGGATGTGGGCGATACCGGCTGCTGGGGTTGTGCCGCGATGACCACGGCAAGCAGACTCAGGGCGCCTGGAAGAAGCAGTACCCGCGGATTCGGCATCACCTATTGAACCGCCTTGTCAGTGATCATGAGGGCGCGATCGATGATCGCGAATCCTTCGCGCAGCTCCGCCTCGGTAATCGACAGCGGCGGATTGGTGAAGAAGTAATTCCACCGCACGAAGGTATAGAGGCCTTCCTGGCGGAAGAACTTCCCGAGCTCGGTCATCTCCGGTGAAGTGCCGTTGAACGGCGCCATCGGGGTTCGCTTCTGCCGGTTTCTCACCAGTTCGACGACGCCAAAGAGTCCGATCGAGCGGACCGCGCCGACCGAAGGGTGGCGGTCGGCCAGTTCGGCCAGCATGCGGGCCATCAGCTCGCCCCCGGTCCTGGCCCGTTCGACGAGCCCGTCCTGCTCCATGACGTCGATCGCCGCGAGGGCGGCGGCGCAGGCGAGCGGATGGCTGTTGTAGGTGAGGCCGCCGGGAAACGGGCTCTTCCCGAAATGATTGGCGATCGGCCGCCGCACCCCGACCGCGCCGAGCTGCACGTAGGCGCTGGTGAGCCCCTTGGCCATGGTGATCAGATCGGGCACCACGTTCCAATGCTCGATCGCAAACCACTTCCCGGTGCGCCCGAAGCCGGCCATGACCTCGTCGACGATCATGAGGATGCCGTATTTGTCGCAAAGTGCGCGGACCCCCTGCATGTACCCGTCCGGCGGCACGAGAATGCCGTTCGTTCCGGTGACGCTCTCGAGGATGAATCCGGCAATGGTGTGTGCTCCCTCGAGGACGATCACTTCCTCGAGGCAGGCGAGCGCCGCCGCGGCGTCGTCCCAACCGCGCTCGATGCCGTGATACGGGTCGAGCACGTGAATGATGCCCGGCATCGGCGGCTGCGACCAGCGGCGTGGATCGCCGGTAGCCGCAATCGCGGCAGCCGTTCCGCCATGGTAGGAGCGATAGCGCGCGAGAATCTTCTGCCGCCCGGTGACGGCCCTCGCGATCTTGATCGCGTTCTCGTTGGCTTCAGCGCCGCCGTTGGTGAAGAAGAAGACCTCGATGTCGCCGGGCGTGAGCGTGGCCAGCTTTGCGCCAAGCCGTGCGCGCGGCTCCGTTGCCATGAACGGGTTGGCGTAGGCGAGCGTCGCGGCCTGATCCTGGATCGCCTTCACCACGCGCGCGTCGCCGTGGCCGATGTTCACGCACATCAGCTGGCTGTTGAAGTCGATGTAGCGCTTTCCTTCAGGGGTCCAGAAGTACACGCCCTGCGCCCGAGCGACCGGTATCGGATCGACGGCGTCCTGCGCCGACCATTCGAAGATGGTGTGTTTCTTACAGAGGGCGACCATTTCTTCGGCCGTCATTCCGTGCCCCCTCGACGAAACGCACCGACGGTTTGCCTCCGGCATTCACGACGACACGACGACACGACGATACGACGTGAATGAATGTCATACGTCGTATCGTCGTAGCGTCGTGTCGTCGTTCGAGAAGCCGTCGGCCCGTGAAGCGTGAAAGCGAAAGGTGTCACGATCTGGCACTCCGCTTCAGGAAGGATCCGGATCCAGGCCGGCCGGTGAACTTTCCTCCGTCAACGATGACCCGGCCGCGCGAGATGACCGTATCGGTCACGCCCGCGACCTCGCGTCCCTCATACGGGTTGTAGTCCACCTTCATGTGCAGCGTTCTTGCTGACAGCCGCATCTTCTTCTCCGGATCGAAGATCACGATGTCGGCGTCCGTTCCCGGTGCGATGGTGCCTTTGCGCGGGAACAAGCCGAAGATCTTTGCCGGCGACGTCGAGGTGAGCTCGACGAAGCGGTTCAGGGAGATACGGCCGGTGCGGACGCCGCCGTCGTAGACCAGGCTCATTCTCGTCTCGATGCCCGGCGCGCCGTTCGGGATCTTCGAGAAGTCGCCCTCGCCGAGTGTTTTCTGTTCCTTCATGCAGAACGGGCAGTGATCAGTGGAGATCGCCTGGAGGTCGTTGAAGGCCAGGCCGCGCCAGAGCCGGTCCTGCGTTTCTTTCGGGCGCAGCGGCGGGCTCATCACATACTTGGCGCCGTCGAATCCGGGCTCCTCGTAGTTGTCGTACGACAGGAACAGGTACTGCGGACAGGTTTCCGCAAATGCCGGAAGCCCGCGGTCGCGGGCCTCGGTGACCATCTCGAGCGCTTCGGCAGCCGAGAGATGGACGATGTAAATGGGGACATCCGCGATTTCCGCCAACGCGATGGCCCGATGCGTGGCCTCGGCCTCGGCCCGCGCCGGCCGGGTCAGCGCGTGATACTTCGGCGCCGTGTGGCCCGCCGCAAGGGCCTCCTTCACCAGCACGTCGATCACGCCGCCGTTCTCGGCGTGCATACAGATCGTGCCGCCATTACGCCCGGTCCGCTTCAGTGCCCGAAAAATGCTGGCATCGTCGAGCATGAACACGCCGGGATAGGCCATGAACAGCTTGAACGACGTGACGCCTTGCCGCACCAGAGCGTCCATCTCGAGCTCGACCTGGTCGCTCAGCTCCGTCACGATCATGTGAAAGCCATAGTCGATGGCGGCTTTGCCCTCGGCTTTCTTCATCCAGGTCTCCCAGGCGTGATGGAGCGTCTGGCCCTTGTACTGGATGGCAAAGTCGACGATCGTCGTGGTGCCGCCGTGCGCCGCCGCGATCGTGCCCGACTCGAAATCGTCGGCCGACATGGTCCCGCCAAACGGCATGTCGAGGTGCGTGTGCACGTCGATCCCGCCGGGGAACAGGTACTTGCCCCCGGCATCGATCACGCGATCCGCGGGAACGTTCAGTGACGATCCAATCGTCGAAATCCGCTCTCCCTCGATCAGCACGTCGCCCTGGTAAAAGTCCGCCGCGGTGACGATGGTGCCGTTCTTGATCAGCAGGCTCATGGCAGCTGCTCCACCATCGCGCCGTACGAGTCGGGACGGCGGTCCCGGTAGAACTGCCAGACGCGGCGTACTTCTTCGATCATGTCCAGGTCCATCTCGGCGACGACGAGCTCGTTCTTGTCCTCGGAGCCCATCGCCAGGAAGTTGCCGCGCGGATCGACGAAGTAGGACGATCCATAAAAGCGGCCGATGTTCCAGGGCGCCTCGGTGCCGACCCGGTTGCTGCACCCCATGAAGTAGCCGTTGGCGACCGCGTGCGCCGGCTGTTCCAGCTTCCACAAGTACTGCGACAGTCCGGCGACGGTGGCCGACGGATTGAACACGATTTCAGCGCCGTTCAGGCCGAGCAGCCGGGCCCCCTCCGGGAAGTGGCGGTCGTAACAGATGTAGACGCCGACCGTCGCGTACCGTGTCTTGAAGACCGGATATCCGAGATTTCCTGGCTTGAAGAAGTACTTTTCCCAGAAACCGGATGTATGCGGAATGTGGTTCTTCCGATACTTGCCCAAGTAGGTGCCGTCGCTGTCGTAGACCGCGGCCGTGTTGTAGTAGACCCCGGCCTGTTCCCGTTCGTAGACCGGCACGACCATCGCCATCTGGTACTTCTTCGCGTATGTCGCCATCAGCTCGGTGGTTGGTCCCGGGACGGGCTCGGCGATGTCGTACCAGTGGGGGTCCTGCGAGGGACAGAAGTAGGGACCGTTGAAGATCTCCTGAAGACTCAGGATCTGGACCCCGCGCTTGCCGGCCTCCTCGATGAGGGGGATATGGGCGTCGATCGAGGCCTTGCGGATGGTGTCGATCGGCGTCGCCGGGTCGGTAATGGGCGAGGCGGCCTGGATGAGGCCGCCGGTGACCAAACGAGGCATGATGGCTCCTGGTTACTAGGGGGTATAGTAAGCGCATTCAATTCAACAAAGGGGCACCCCGATGGCCAGCCAGTTGAGCGCGACGTTCACGGGCCTTCGCTTCGAGAATCCCTTCCTGCTGGCCTCGGCGCCGCCGACCGAGTCGGACGCGAACATCATGCGGGCGTTCGACGCGGGGTGGGGCGGCGTGGTGACCAAGACCATCGGGCTGCACCCGGTCATCAACGTGGCGGGGCCCAAGACCAAGTTCCTGCGCGCCACGCCCGATTCTCCGCTGCTGTCGATGCAGAAACGGCCGGGCACCGCGCTCCATTCGTCGTGGAACTGGGAGCTCATCTCGGACAAACCGCTTGACTGGTGGATTCCCCGGATCGCGCGAATCAAGCAGGCGCATCCGGATCGCATCCTGGTGGCCTCGATCATGGCCGGGTCCGGCAGCGATCAAGAGCTGTCGAAATGGCAGACGCTGGCGACCGCCTGCCAGAACGAAGGAGCCGATGCGCTGGAGCTGAACCTGTCGTGTCCTCACATGGACAGGAAGGACATGGGCTCCAATATCGGCAAGGACACCGAGCTCATCTCGATCGTCGCGGAGGTCGTCAAGGAAGTGGCCCGCGTGCCGGTCTGGGCCAAGCTCACCCCGTCCACCACCGACATCGTCGTCGAAGCGCGCGGCGCGTTCCTCGGCGGCGCCGACGCCATCACCTCGTCGAACACGTTTCCCTCGCTGCCGCTGTTCGATCCGCAGACCCTGGAGTTCGAAGTCAACGTCGACGGGCTCGTTTCGTCCGGCGGGCTTGGCGGTCCCGCGATCCTGCCGCTCTCGCTCGCGAAGATGTCGCAGCTCACGCAGGCTTTTCCCGAGAATTCGTTCTCGGGCATCGGCGGCATTGCCGATTTCTCGCACGCGCTGAATTACTTCCTGTTTGGCTGCGGTACCGTCCAGGTGTGTACCGCCGCAATGCTCGATCACGCCATCGGTCCGAACGTCATCCAGCGGCTGAAGGCCGGGATGCACGAAGTGATGGACCGCAACGGATGGGAGACGCTCGAGGACTTCCGCGGCATCAGGCGCGATCGGGTCGTGGCCCATTCCAGGATCAGGAGGCCGGAGGGCGAGGCATACCGCGGCGGGTACGACGCGGAAGGATATGCTGCTGCCGAAGCGGCCGTCACGGCACAGCGGCCGCGATGAAGGAATGACTATCGCCTCCGCCGACGTCGTCGAGCTGACCGACGACGTTTCCGCCAGCCCCCTCTGGAATCCTGACCTCGCACCGACGCCGCTGTCGCGGCGCACCTGGTCCACCTATCACATCGCTGCGCTTTGGATCGGGATGAGCGTGGTGATCACCACCTACACACTGGCATCGGGCCTGATGCAGCAGGGCATGAGCTGGTGGCAGGCGATGCTGGTCATCCTGCTCGGCAACACGATCGTGCTCGTTCCAATGGTGTTGAATGCGCACGCGGGCACGAAGTACGGAGTGTCGTTCCCGGTCCTGTGCCGCGCAAGCTTCGGCGTACGGGGCGCGAACGTGCCGGCAACACTGCGCGCCCTGGTGGCGTGCGGGTGGTTCGGCATCCAGACCTGGATCGGGGGTCTCGCGCTGGATACGCTGCTGGCGGCGGCATGGCCGGGCTGGCGTGGGCTTGGCGGCGCGGCCGTATGGATCGCGTTCGCGGCGTTCTGGCTCGTGCAGGTCGCCATCATCGTTCACGGGCTCGAGGGCATCAAAAAGCTGGAGAGCTGGTCGGCGCCGCTCCTCCTGGCCGGCGGCGCGCTGCTGCTGATCTGGGCGGTGCGCCGCGGCGGCGGCCTCGAGCACATCCTGTCGGAGTCTGCGCGGCTGCAGACGGCGCACCTGCCGTTCTGGCAACTCTTTCCGGCGGCGTTGACCGCCAACATCGGGTACTGGGCAACGCTCAGCCTGAACATCCCTGATTTCACACGCTACGCGCGCAGCCAGCGCTCGCAGGCGCTGGGCCAGGCCCTGGGCTTGCCGGCCACGATGACGGCGTTTGCCTTCATCGGCGTCGCCGTCACCAGCGCGACGATCGTGATCTACGGGGAAGCGATCTGGGATCCGGTCGCGCTGATCGCCAGGATCGGCAATCCGGCAGTCATCATCTTTGGCGCGTTGATCGTGCTGATCGCGCAGCTCACGACCAACATGGCGGCCAACGTGGTCTCGCCGGCGAACGATTTCTCCAGCCTCGCGCCCCGGCGCATCAACTATGTCACTGGCGGACTGATGACCGCCCTGCTCGGGATCGTGATGATGCCGTGGAAGCTCTACGCCGACGCGGCGGCGTACATCTTCACGTGGCTGGTCGGGTACTCGAGCCTGATGGGCGCGATCGGCGGCGTGCTGATCACCGACTACTGGTTGCTGCGCCGGCGCCACCTGTCGCTGGTGGATCTTTTCAAGGTGGACGGACGCTACTCGTACTCGAACGGTGTGAACACTCGTGCGATCGTCGCTCTCGTCGCCGCGATCATCCCGGTGATCCCCGGCTTCATCCGCGCCGCCACCACGCCGGGCGGCGCGGTCGCGAACCCGGGGATCCTCGACACGCTCTACACCTATGCGTGGTTTGTCACGTTCGTGTTGAGTGGGGGAATTTACCTGGTGCTGATGCGCGCTCGAGCACAAAGCCCCTGAACGGGGCCACGATTCCGCTTCGCGGATGGCACGACGAAACGACGACACGACGCCAGGTTTCTTTTGGTTTTCAAATCATCCCGTCGTAGCGTCGTCTCGTCGTACCCCCCGCGAAGCGGAATCGTCGTCCCGTCCTGCGGAGGTCGGTCCCGCAGACTAGAATGCCCCCATGGCCCCCCGCATCTCGCTCTTCCCCAAGTGCTACTTCGATGAGCTCGTCAGTGGAACCCGATCCTTCGAACAGTGGATTCGCGATGCCGCCACGCTCGGGGGGGAAGGGGTGGAGCATTACGACGGCTGGTTTCGCAGCTTCGAGCCGCGGGATGTCGATCCGATCGTGCGGGTGATGGAGGAGACCGGGCAGGTGACCTCGATGCTCTGTTTCTCTCCCGACTTCACCCATCCTGACGCCGGGGAGCGCCGGCGCCAGGTCGAGCGGCAGAAGGCGGCAATCGATCTCACGGTCAGGCTGGGAGCACGTCACTGTCGTACGCTGAGCGGGCAGCGGTATCAAGGGATGACCCGCGCCGAGGGAATCGCCCGGACTCTCGAGGGCATCCGGCGCGCGCTCGAGTATGCGGAACAGCGCGACGTGGTGCTGTGCATGGAGAACCACTACAAGGACGGCACCTGGCATTTCCCCGAGTTCGCGCAGGCCGAGGACATCTTCCTGGAAATCATCGGACAGATCGATTCGCCGCATTTCGGCGTGCAGTACGATCCGTCGAACGCGGTGGTCGGCGGGTTCGATCCGGTCGCGTTTCTCGACAAGGTCAAGCATCGTGTCGTCACGATGCACGCGTCGGATCGCTATCTCGCGCCAGGCGCGACGCTCGACGATCTCCGGACGGGGGATGGAGCCACGGGCTACGCCGCGGCGCTCAAGCACGGTGAGACCGGGCAGGGGATGAACGACTACGACGCCATCTTCCGCCTGCTCGCGGCGGCCGGGTTCGACGGCTGGATATCGATCGAGGACGGGATGAACGGGCTCGACGAGATCGCCCGCTCCGCTGAGTTCCTGAAGGGGAAGCGGGCGCAATACTTCGGCGCGCCGGTCGCGTAGGCGTTCATACTACGCGCGAAGGATGTCGTCCTCGAACCCGGTCGTCCGTCAGCTTCGTGTTCGTGCCGTCCGGGTGCCGATGCCGGAGCCGCACCAGACCGCCAGCGGGATCGTATCCGAGTCGCCGCTGGTGCTCGCCGACCTCACCGTCGACGGCGGCGCGATCGGGCGCAGCATCGTGTTCACCTACACGGCCGCGGCGTTGAAGCCGACCGCCGAGCTGATGGAGAACATGGGTCCGTTGATCGTCGGGCAGCCGCTCGCGCCGGCCGAGCTCGCGCAACGCCTGGCCGCACGGTTCCGCCTGCTCGGCACGCAAGGTCTGGTCGGAATGGCGCTGGCGGGGATCGACATGGCGTTGTGGGACGCGCTCGCGCGTGTTTGCGGCGTGCCGCTGGTTTCACTGCTCGGCGGGGTCGCGACTCCCGTGCGCGCGTACGGCGCGATTGGCTACGATGGACCGTCTCGTTGCGCCGAGGTCGCCGAGTCCTGGGCAACTCGCGGCTTCACGGCCGTCAAGGCGAAGATTGGCTACCCCACCGTCGCCGAGGACGTCGCCGTGATTCGGGCGATCCGGAGCGCGGCCGGAGACGGCGTGGCGATCATGGTGGACTACAACCAGTCGCTGACGCCGGCCGACGCGGTGAGGAGGTTGAGCGTCCTGGACGATGAGCGCCTCGAGTGGGTCGAGGAGCCAACCATGGCGCACGATTACAGCGGTCATGCCCTGATCGCGCGCGAGGCGCGGACGCCGATCCAGTGCGGCGAAAACTGGTGGGGCGTTCGTGACATGCAGCACGCGATCGCCGCCGGAGCATCGGACTACGTGATGCTGGACGCCATGAAGATCGGCGGTGTCACCGGCTGGCTCGCCGGTGCGGCCCTGGCCGACGCGCATGGGATCCGCGTCTCCACCCACCTGTGGCCGGAAGTGAGTGCGCACCTGCTCTCGGTGACACCCACGGCTCACTGGCTGGAGTATGCCGACTGGTGGAATCCAATCCTGCGCGAGCCGTTGCAGGTGATCGATGGCATGGCCCGGCCCTCGAGCGCCGTCGGCTGCGGGATGGAATGGGATGAAACTGCGGTTGGGAGGTTCCTGGCGTGACTGAGAACGAACAGCAGCCGTTTTCCGAGGATGCGGCGCTGCGCGAGCTCGAAGAGCTTCAGCAGAAGATCGAGGCATCACGAGTCCGGCGGAAGGAAGCGAACGAGGCGTTCGATCGGTTCCTGCACACCTTCGAGCGACCGCCGGCGCCCGTGTCGATCAAGGAGACTCCGCCAGGACCGAGTACGGTACCTCCACCGCCATCTCCTCCGCCTGTGCGGCCGCCGGAGCAAGAAGTTCAGTATCTTCTGCAGCCTCCGCCGGCGTCGATCCCGAAGGATGTGCCCCCCGTGCCGAGTGCGCCCCCAGCCGCTCCCGCGGAGAATCCGATTGAATCGAGCGGTGTGGTGATGCCGCCGTTGGCGGAGCCTTGGGCGAAACCCCCCGCCAGAATCGAACCACTGCCGCCGGCGTTTCCGTCAGAGCTGCCTTCGGATTTTCCCGATGCGCTCGATCTCGACGGCTGGGATCGAACGTCCGCGTCTGGCGTCGACGCGTTTCCGGAGGAATCGCGGATGGAAACGCCCGCGACGCGCGACCCGTTCCGAATCGAGAGCCGCTCCGTGCCGGCGGCGCTCTCGATGACCGGCCGCAGCGGCAAACCCATTCCGCCCGCGGCCGGCGTGGGAGCGGCGGTTCTGGTGATTGCCGTCGTCGCGTTCTTCGCACTGCGTGGAAATCGCGAGGAGACGCCGCCTCCGGATCAAGTGGCCGCCGAACCTCCGGCGGCGGCGTCGCAACCGGCCGCACAGCCGGCGCCACCGCCAGTCGAGATGCCGCCGCAGCGCGCCGAAATCTCGACCTTGCGACAGGTGTGGATCCGCGTGATGGTGGATGGTCAGAAAGTGATCGAACGGGAGCTCCCGCCGAACACGCACATCCCGCTGAATCCCGTATCGCAGTTCGTGGTGAGGGCCGGCGACGCGGGCGCCGTGCGCGTCGCAATCGAAGGGAAGGATCAGGGGCCGGTCGGGGCCGACGGCCAGGTCGCGACCAAGGCCTTCACCGTTCCGCCGAAAGCCGGTCAGTGATGGATGAACGGATGGCCGGAACGAGCGGCCATCCATTCATGCGTTCCTCGACGCTAGGACTTCTTGGTCGCGGTCCAGCCGCTCCCCTGAATCGTGGTTCCGTTCACCTTGCCGGTGTACGTCGTAGTACCCACCTTGAACGTGAGCTCGTCGCCGTGCAGCCTGCCCTCCGAGATGGCCTGAGGACCGAGTGATCCGGAGACCTTCTGGAAGTTCTGGGACAGCTTCAGCTCACCCTGCGGCATGGCCCATGAGCCCTGCACCTTCGCCGGAACAATCCAGAGCATCGCCGTGCACCAGCTCGTGCAGTCGCCGCCGACGGTCTCGGTCTGATCGGCCTCCCAGTCTTCCATGTTGAACGAGTTGGTGACGATGCGGGTGCCCGGCTTCATGTCGAGGATCTTCGGCCGCAGCTTGATGTTGATCGACGGCAGCAGGAACATCGTCACGACGTTGGCCTTCGAGAAGTCGGTCTCGAAGAGATCGGCCTTCACGAAGGTTGCCTTGTCGCTCACGCCGGCGGTCTTGGCGTTCCGCTGCGAGAGCTCGACCATGTCGGGGTTGTACTCGACCCCCATGGCCTTCGCGCCGCGTTTCGCGGCGGTGATGACGGTGCGCCCGTCGCCGGATCCGAGATCGATGACCAGGTCCTGGGGCGTGACCTTGGCCATGTCGAGCATCTTGTCGACCAGCACCTGGGGTGTCGGCACCCAGACGACGTCCTTCCCCGCCTGACCGACCTGAGGTTCGAAGGGTTTCTGTGCCGCCTGGGCGAACGCGGTCGCGGCGTAAAGGGTCGTTGCCACCGCCACGACAATGGGACGAACGGTGTGACGCAGATTCATCGATGATGTCTCCCGAAAAGAGCTTACGGTTCAGGCCGCGCTGGCAGGTCCACGACCACACGGCTGAGCGGATCATCATATCGACCACGCGTTGGCCAAATCCACCCGAAAAGCCCAATACGCCAGACGAGTGGCGGCTGCTTCGTGTTGGTCGGAAGGTGAGCTGGAAGCCGAGAGCTGAAGGCTGAACGCTGCGAATCAGCGGATCGCGGACGACCGGATCCCGATTAGCTACTCGTCGGCCGCGGGTCGTTCCGTGCGCGAGCCGTAGCCGTCGTGGATGACGAGCGGGAGGGCGAAGCGGCGCGCGTTCACGCGGCCGGCATCGATGGCGGCGAACTCCGAGGGCCACTGGCTGACGATTTCTCCGTCCACGTCGACGGTCCACCAGTTTCCCGACCGGGCACGGCGAACGTGTACTGCGAAAGTCTGATCGTCCAGGGAGTCCGGGTCTTTCTTCAGCTGGTCCTTCGGCATCAACCCATCGTGTCGACGAGGCCGAACCACTGCCGGGCGCTGGATTCCTCCGGCCACACTGCGGCGCCGCACACCCACATCTCGTCGTTCAGGAGACTCTTCCAGACGAGATCGGCCTGCAGGGCCATGGCGTTGGGGAATCGGAGGAGGAAAGTCTGCGGAAGCTCTGACTCGTTGGGTGGACGGATTTCAAACTTGACCCCGCCGTAGCTGACGTCCACGATGCGAGCCGGCTGATCGCCAACGTGAGCGGTGAGACCCGCCACCGGCCGGCGGCGCCACCGCCGGGGCACCGCGTACTGCGGGGGCGTGGTGCCCAGCTTCTCGCGGATGATCGTCAGCAGGCGCTCGGGATCGAAGGGCTTGACCAGGTAATCCGCGCCGCCGCGCCTCGCTTCCGCTTCGAGCACCGGGTCGGCATAGCCGGTAATGACGATGGCGGGAACCCGCTTGTGGCCGCTGATTACGAGCTGCAGGCCGTTGAACGATCCCAGCCGGACGTCGGCGATCAGCAAGTCAGGCGGCTCCTCGCGGAGAATGCGTCTCGCCTCCTGGAAATTGCCGGTCGTGACCACGCTGTACCCGGCATCAGCGAGCATCTCAGCCAGTCCCAGCCGGGTCACACGATGATCATCTACGATGAGGATGGTGGCCATTCGGGGACCGCGGGCGTCGACACTGCGTCGTCTGGGTGCAGTGTATGACAGAAAGGTTTGTAAACACCCTGTCGTTTTCTCATGTCCAGCGAAAGCGGTTAGCATTCCCGTCGCCGATGCCCCCGTCCCCTGTTGCAGACTCCCGCCCGGCGGTCCGCCCATTCCTGAAATGGGCAGGTGGCAAACGCCAGCTCTTGCGAGAATTGCGCCGTTTTGTACCGCCGGCGATCGGGGCGTATCACGAGCCCTTTCTGGGCAGCGGCGCGCTCTTCTTCGATCTGTGGAAAACAGGAAAACTGGGTGGAAACCGCTGTTATCTGGCGGATGCCAACGCAGATCTGATTGGAGTGTATCGTGCAGTCGCGCACGATGCCGATTCTGTGATCGAGGAGCTGCGGAAATTGTCCGCGCTGCACGCGCGGGAGGGGGCCGCCGCTTACTACCAGGTTCGTGATCGCCGTTTCAATCCGCAGCGTCGCACACGTGTCCCGGACAGGGAAATTCTTTATCCTCCCGTGCTCGCCGCGATGTTCATCTATCTGAACCGCACGGGCTACAACGGCTTGTTCAGGCTCAATTCGAGCGGGGATTTCAACGTTCCGGCCGGCAGGTACCGGAAGCCGAATATCTGCGATGAACCGACATTGCGGTCGGTGGCGGCGGTACTCGGGTCCGGCCAGGTGAGCCTCGAGGTGCAATCGTTCACCGAGATCGATCGCACCGCTGCCACCGGTGACCTCGTGTACTTCGACCCGCCGTACGCACCGCTCAGCGCCACCGCCCGGTTCACCTCGTACACCGCCGGCGCCTTCTCTGACGAGAATCAGCAGACGCTCAAGGACATCGTGATTGGGCTGGCCAGGCGAGGCTGTTCTGTGATCGTGAGCAATTCCACCGCGCCGTCCGTGTGCGCGCTCTACGAGAGCGCAGAGGCCCGCGAGGCGGGGCTCGATGCGTATCGAATTCCGGCGCGCCGTGCAATTAATTCCAAGGCGACCCGGAGAGGAACGGTGGACGAATTCGTGATCAGCAACGTCCGGCCTGTGGACGTAGGGGCCCACCCCTAGGAACCTATGGCAATTACCTCGCCCTGCGTCCGCCAGAACATCAGGCCTTCCGAAAAGGCCGGCGTGGCCAGCGTGGTCGCGCCCATGTCGTTGGTCGCGGCAAGCTCGTAAGTCTTGCCGGCTTTCAGCACGAACACGCGTCCGTCCTCACTCGCGAAATAGACCTTGCCGTCCGCTGCAACCGGCGAAGAGGTGAATGCACTGGTGCCGTCGGCGAGACGCTGCGTGAAGTACTTCTCGCCGGTCCTGGCGTCGTAGGCGGTCAGTACTCCGTTGTAGGCGACCACATAGAGGATGCCGCGATACACGAGCGGGGTGCACAGGTAGCCGCCGCCCCGCCGATAGCTCCAGGCGACCGCGTCGTTCTTGTCGGCGCCGTCCTTGAGCGACACATCGCCGCTCGCGGTATCTCTAATGGCATATACGGGCGCCATCAACCCGTGCCAGTTGGTGATGTAAATCAGACCGTCACTGACGACGGGAGTCGGGATTGGAATGTCGCCGCCGCCCGACAACCGCCAAATCTCTTCGCCGGTCTTGAAGTCGTACGCTCCGACGTGACGCATGCCGTTGACCAGCAGGTGCGTCCGGCCGTTGACCTGATGCACGGTCGGCGTGCTCCATGTCGGCACATCGTCGCGGGTCTTGCGCCACAACTCCTTGCCGTCTTTCGCGTCGAAGGCAGCAATGAACGATCCCTTCTGCACGTCGGCCTGGACGACAACGACGCCCTCGTGAAGGATCGGCGAGCTGCCCGTCTCCCACTGCGCCTCGGGGGCGACGTAGTAGCCGGCGTCGAGGACGCCGAGATCCTTCTTCCAGATCGGGGCTCCCTTCATGTCGAAGGCGTGGAGACCCTCCGAGCCGAAGAACGCGATGATCCGCTCACCGTCGGTTGCCAGCGTCGAATTGGCGTGGGTCGCTTTCATGTGGCGCTTGATCTTCGGGACCGCCGTCAGCACCGTTCGTTGCCACTGCACCTTGCCGGTCTTCTTGTCGAGCGCGTACACGCGCCAGTCGTGGGGCGTTTCGTCCTTCACCGGATCGATGTCGCCGTAGTAGCCCACTTTGAGACCGGCGTCCTTCTGTCCGCTGATCGACGTCGCTATATATAAAGTGTCGCCCCAGATGACCGGGCTGGCGTGTCCGAGGCCTGGAATCGGGGTCTTCCAACGAACCAGCTGGTTCTTCGAGACATCCCAGCTCGATGGCGCCGGATGGCGATCGTCGATGCCTGAAGCCCGGATCCCACGAAACTGCGGCCAATCCACGCCCGGCCGCGGCGCGGTCGTCCCCGAAACGCCCTGGAGCATCAGCATCGCGAGGGCGGCGGCAGACGAAAGGAGAACGCGCATCTTCACCATGGTTGGGTTCCCTGGTCTCAGTTACTTCAGCGGGCGAAGCGCCCGTTCGAGATCCTCGAGCCGCTGGTTGAACTCGGTCCAGCGGCCCTGCTCGCTGGTCACCTCGTTCGCGAGGCTGGATTCCTCGGTCATGAGTCGCTGCAGCTCCGTGGCGGTCTGGGAGAGCTCGCGGCGGCGGACGACGAGCACGTGCTCGATTTCTTCCCTCGGCGGACCTTCCCCGGTGGCCGGTCCCAGGAAGCCCTCTTTGAGGCTGCGCTCCAGCGACACGACTTGCTGCTGCAGGTCGGCGTGTTGTCGCTGGACTTCCGCCACCCGCGAGTGGGTCTCGTCGAGCCGCCTGACGGCAGCATTCAGTCGCTGCTCCTGCAGCTGCAGTCGCCCGAGCGCGAGCTGCACGCGTGGTCCGGCCGATCCCATCTGTTCGAGCGCGGCGCGCAAGCCGCGGACCTCGTCCAGCAGCGCCGGCATGATGTCGACCGATCCGGGAGCCGCGGGAATCGGCGTCTGCGCCCGCATGACTGTCCATCCGGCCAGGAGCACGCCGAAAACCGCCAGTACGCCCGCTGTCCGTCTCATGGCGACCTCCACAGAGACCCTATAATAGAGGTTTCCCCATGGGTAAAGACGCGACTATGACAGGCCCGGCGAGAGACACGGACGCCCCGACCGACTTCATCCGCACGATCATCGCCGACGATGTGAGGGCGGGGAAGCACGCGGGAGCGGTGGCGACGCGGTTCCCGCCCGAGCCGAATGGCTACCTCCATATCGGGCACGCGAAGTCGATCTGTCTCAACTTCGGCGTCGCGGCCGAGTTCGGCGGGACCTGCAACCTACGGTACGACGACACCAACCCCACCAAGGAAGACATCGAATACGTCGAGTCGATCCAGGAGGATGTGCGATGGCTCGGCTTCGAATGGAACGGAGCGCCGCACTACGCGTCGGACTACTTCGAGACGCTCTACGGCTATGCGGTCTACCTGATTGAGCGGGGGAAGGCCTACGTCGACAGCCTCACAGCCGGGGAGATCCGGGCCCACCGCGGCACGCTGACCGAGCCCGGGCGGCCGAGCCCGTATCGCGATCGGCCGGTCGCGGAAAACCTCGATCTCTTCGCCCGGATGCGGGCCGGGGAGTTCGAGGACGGGGCGCACGTGCTGCGCGCGAAGATCGACATGACGTCGCCGAACATCACGATGCGCGACCCGGTGCTCTACCGCATCCGCCGCGCGCATCACCATCGTACCGGCGACAACTGGTGCATCTATCCGATGTACGACTTTGCGCATCCGCCGTCTGACGCGATCGAGAAGATCACGCACTCGCTGTGCACGCTGGAATTCGAGGATCATCGGCCGCTGTACGACTGGCTGATCGAGAACCTGCCGGTGCCGGCGCAGCCGCAGCAGATCGAATTCGCCCGCCTCAACCTCTCGTACACGGTCATGAGCAAGCGTCGTCTCCTGACGCTCGTCGAGGAGGGACGCGTCTCCGGCTGGGACGACCCGCGGATGCCCACGATCGTCGGGATGCGACGCCGCGGCTACACGCCCGAAGCGATCAGAACGTTTTGCGATCGGATCGGTGTGGCCAAGCGCGAGAACCTCGTGGACGTCGCGCTGCTCGAGCACGCGGTGCGGGAAGATCTCAATCGCCGCGCGCCCCGCGTGATGGGCGTGCTGCGCCCGCTTCGGGTCGTGATCGAGAACTATCCGGAAGGCCGGTCAGAGCACTTCGAGATCATCAACAACCCGGAGGATCCCACGGCCGGCAGCCGGCGGGTGCCGTTCTCGCGCGAGCTCTACATCGAGCGCGACGACTTCATGGAGAATCCCCCGAAGAAGTTCTTCCGACTCGCCCCGGGCCGCGAGGTGCGGCTGCGGGGGGCCTATTTCGTCACTTGCACCGGTGTCGAGAAGAACGAGGCCGGCGAAGTGATCGGGCTCCGGTGCAGCTACGATCCTGCCACCCGTGGTGGTGACGCTCCCGACGGCCGCAAGGTGAAAGCCACGCTGCACTGGGTCTCGGCTGCGCACGCCCTCGACGCCGAGGTGAGGCTCTACGACCGGCTCTTCAAGACCGAAACCCCGGGGAGTAACGGCGACTATCGCGACGATCTCAATCCGGCCTCGCTCGAGGTCCTCACCAGGTGCAAGATCGAGCCGAGCGTCGCCGGCGTGGCGGGCGGCGCCCGCTACCAGTTCGAGCGGCTAGGCTATTTCTGCGTCGACCCGGACTCGACCCCGGACTTGCTGGTATTCAATCGGACCGTGTCGCTGAAGGACGGCTGGGCGAGGGTGGCTGGAAAGGGTTGAAGCTGGGGAGCTGGGGAGCTGGGGAGCGGGGGAGCGGGGAGCGGGGGAGCTAAGCAACCGGGCAAATCACACGATTCCAACACCTGTGGCGGCTTGCTGTTTGCTCGCCAGTCGCGCGGCTTTTTTCGCTGCTCGTTTGCGCTCGGCCGTCCGGATCGCGGTTTTGCGTGATGTGACGAAGATCGCTCGCAATTCCGCGGCTTCCCTGGCCAGTTTGTCCCGTTCGGCACCGGTATCGATGCGAGCAGCCTCTACGAGCGCCAACCAGTATTCCGATTCATCCGCTTCTTCGACCACCGTCCCGATTTTCGCGATGAACTCCGCATCCGATCGTGCACGCCCGGAGGCACGGTAATTCGCCCCGACCGCGGTACCGCTGTCGAACAGCTGGCCGCGAATGCGCTGCGCTTCCCAGGTGGCCGGCAGTTTTCTGCAGAATTCGATTGTCGCGAGAGCGAAGTTGAAGGTCCGGTCGCGCAGATTCTGATGAATCATGCGCAGACGCACAGCACGGGGCGTTCCACGAGCTCTTGGTGAGAAAACCGCTGCAAACCGACGCGGCCCTGTTGCGAAGTTGATGAAATCACGATCCCCAGGTCCCTCACTGTGAGCAGACTCTGCAACAGCGCCGGCGCATCGAGCCCTCGACACCGTGCCGAGTGGTGCCCCCCAGTTCCCCAGTTCCCCAGCTCCCCAGCTCCCCCGCTCCCCAGCTTGTAAACCCTTCCCCTCCTTTTGACGTCCAACAGGAACCAGAGCTGGGGAGCTGGGGAGCTGGCGAGCTGGGGAGCTGGGGAGCTGGTGAGCTAGACTCCTTTTGACATTCAACAGGAGAGCTTCATGACCGTGCCCAAGTCGGATGTGCTGCAGGGGACCCTGGACCTGATGGTGCTCAAGACCCTGGACACGCTCGGCAGCATGCACGGGTGGGGCATCGCCCAGCGGCTGCAGCAGGTCTCCAGCCAGATGCTGCAGCTCAACCAGGGCACGCTCTATCCCGCGCTGTTGCGCCTCGAGCAGCGTGGCTGGATCACGTCGAAATGGGGCACCTCCGACAATAATCGCCGCGCCAAGTTCTACAGCCTGACCCGCAAAGGCCGGAAGCAGCTCGCTCGCGAAACCGAAGACTGGACGCGCATTGTCGAGGTGATGGGCCGGTTGCTTGCGGAAGGAGCGGAATGATGACCCTCCGCGAGCTGGCCGTCCGGATCGCCGCGTTCGTCACTCGCCGCCACGGGCGCCGCGATCTCGACGATCAACTGCAGTTTCACCGCGAGATGCTCGAAGAGCAGCTGCGCAGTCAGGGGCTGACGGCAGCGGACGCCGCGCGCGAGGCGCGCCGCAGGATCGGCGGACCGGCGCAGATTGGGGAGGCCTGGCAGGACCAGCGCTCCCTGCCGTGGCTGGAGACGCTGATCGGGGATCTGCGATTCGGCGCCCGGATGCTGGTGCGCGCGCCGGGATTCAGCTTCGCGGCGCTCTTCACGCTGACGCTCGGGATCGGCGCGAATACCGCGATGTTCACCATCGTCGATGCCGTGCTCCTGCGTCCGCTCCCGTATGTCGAACCGGAACGGCTCGTCACGGTTGGCGACCGCAACGCGGAGGGGCTGGCGACCAACGTTGACTTCACCACGGTCGCCGACTGGCGGGCGCGCAGCCGCAGCTTCGAGAGCCTGGCGCTGATGCGCAGCTGGCAGCCGACGCTGATCGCGGCGGGCGAAGCCGAACGGCTGCCCGCGGTGCGCGTCAGCTGGAACTACTTCGACATGATGGGGGTGGGTCCCGCCCTTGGGCGGACGTTCACGGCTGACGACGACCGTCCCGATCACTGGCGGGTGCTGCTGCTGAGCGACGCGCTGTGGCGCCGCCGCTTCGGCGCCGATCCGTCGGTGGTTGGCCGGACCATCGTCATGAACGATCGCGAATACCGGGTGATTGGTGTGATGCCGGCGAGCTTCGAGCCGCTCGATGCGGCCAGGTACTACGCCGCGGCGCAGCTCTGGGCACCGATTGGCTACGACGTGTCGATGCGCGAGGCCTGCCGCGGGTGCCAGCATCTTCGAGCGTTTGGCCGCCTGAAACCTGGTGTCACGGTTACGCACGCGACTGCCGAGATGAACGCGATCCGCGAGCAGCTGCGGCGTGAGTATCCGAACGAGTACGAGACCGGCAGCATCGCGATCATTCCGCTCCGCGACGCGCTGACCGGCCGATTCCGCACTGCGCTCCAGGTGCTCCTGGCCGCGGTGGGCGTCGTGCTCCTGATCGCGTGCGCCAACGTCGCGAACCTGCTGTTCGCGCGGTCGCTGACCCGTCAGCGCGAGCTGACGCTGCGCTCCATGCTTGGAGCGGGGCGCGGGCGAATCGTGCGGCAGCTGCTGACGGAGAGCGCGCTCCTCAGCGTCTGCGGCGCCGCCGCCGGGGTTGTGCTCGCGATGCTCGCGGTGAGCGGGCTCGCCGCATTTGCCCCGGTGTCGTTGCCGCGCCTCGATCACGTCGGGGTGGACGAACGCGTGCTGCTGTTTACGGCAATCACCGCGTTCCTCACGACCATCGCCTTCGGGCTCGCGCCGGCGTGGCGTGCCGCGGGGTCGGGTATTCAGACGACCCTGGCCGCCGATTCCCGCAGCGTCGTCGGCGGGTCGTCACGAGCGCGATCCGTGCTCGTGGTCGTCGACCTCGCCCTGGCGCTCGTCCTGCTCGCCGGTGCCGGGCTGATGCTGCGCACGGTCGTCGCGCTCACCCGCGCGAATCCCGGGTTCGACGCGGCGCGTGTGTTGACGCTGCAGTTCTCCCTCGTCGGGAAGGCCTACGCCGAGGATCCGGCCGTGGTGGCGTTTCAGGAGCACATCCTCGAGCAGACCCGCGCCGTTCCCGGCGTCGAAGCGGTGGCGCTCGCCGGTCAGATTCCGTTCGGCGGCAACGGCGATTGCTGGGGATTTCACCCGCAGGGTCGCATCAAGCCCAACCCTGCCGACGATCCCTGCATCGAACGCTACGGCACGACACCCGACTACCTGCGAGTCATGGGCATGACGGTGCGCGCCGGACGGTTCTTCAGCGAGCGCGATACGACGGCGTCTCAGCCGGTGATCGTGATCTCGGAATCGACCGCGCGGACGATTTGGGGCGGCGACAACCCGATTGGCTCGCAGGTGCGGATTGGCGCTGCTGATCGCGGGCCGTGGAGAACCGTGATCGGTGTTGTCGCCGATGCGCATCACGACGATGTGACGGCGCCACCGACGGCCGCGATGTACACGCCGCAGACGCAGGTGACGGATTCGTTTCTGGTGACGGTGATCAAGTCGTCAACGACCGATGCGGACGTGCTTGCCGGGCCGGCTCGGGCGGTGCTTCGGGCGCTCGATCCCGCGGTGCCTGTGTACGACGTCGCCACGCTCGACACGCTCGTCGCGAAGGCGTCAGCCCAGCGCGTCTTCGTGATGCGGCTGCTCGCCGGCTTCGCCGGGATGGCGGTGCTGCTCGCCGCCATCGGCCTCTACGGCGTCGTGTCCTACG
>Ga0111539_10000210_pt1 | contig 69456 bp, 56 predicted proteins | sample RhiMethybrSRZTD1_FD_79667 | JGI IMG/M metagenome (GOLD analysis project Ga0111539, IMG submission 79667) | Populus rhizosphere microbial communities from Tennessee, USA - Rhizosphere MetaG P. TD hybrid SRZTD1 (version 2) (version 2) | ecosystem: Host-associated > Plants > Roots > Rhizosphere >...
CGGCCCGGTCTGGTGATGGTTGTACATGATCTGCGGCACCCACTCGCGATACATGATCTTGTTGATCGCCGCCGACTCGGGCAGCGCCGACATGTAGAAGTCGCGATTGTCGTCATGACCCGCATAGTGGTTGTAGAGCACCGGGATGTCCATGCTCCCGTGCTTCATGTACCAGTCGGAAACGAGGTCCATGCCGTCGGGATTCACCAGCACGGCCAGGACGATCACGTCGTCCAGGAACCGCAGCGTCTCGGGGTCGGTCCCAGAGGCCATCTGGTACACGAGCTCGAGTAGCTGCTGCGCGCCGAGCGTCTCGTTGGCGTGCAGCCCGCCGTCGATCCAGACGACCGCCTTGCCCTCGCGCGCGAGCGCGCGCGCCTGGTCGTCGGTCAGGCCTTCGGCGTGGCCGAGCCGGCGCGAGATGTCGCGGTACTTGTCGAGTTGTTTGTGATTGGCCGGCGAGGTGATGATCGCCATCAGCATCGGCCGTTTCTCGGCGGTCTGTCCGATCTCCTGCAGCTTGATGCGCGGCGACTCCTTCTCGAGCTTGCGCCAGTACGTCATGAGCTGCTGGTAATTGGCGAGGAAGTAATCGTCGCCGACGTTGTGTCCCCACTCCTGCATCGGGGTGGTCACCCGGACGGGCTGTTGTGCCGCGGCTTGCCGCGTCGCCGGCGCCTGCGCGTACGGCATCGATGCGGTGGACGCGAGCGCAAGCAATACAGCCGTCGCGGCGAATCGTCGGGACGTCGTCATGGGTGGGCCTCCGAGGGGATTGGGGAGACAGTAACACGAAGGGCCTGGCCGTTCCGAGCGGCCAGGCCCTTCAACTTCGAAGTTCGAACTTCGAAGTTCGAACTTGGTTCTTATTGTCCTGCGCCCGCCTTCATCTCCGGCGCGACCGAGAGATAGATCGCGTTGAAGAAAAATTTGTAGCTGCCGTGCGGCTGCGTGCGGAACAACAACTCGTTGCCGAACGCAAACACGCGGCCCTGGCCGACGCCGGCCTCCGCGATCTGAATGCCCTTGTCGAGGTACTTCTGGCCCCACGCCCAGCCGGACCGCAGCGGCTCGGCGCTCGCGTACCACGCGACCGCGCGAACCTCACCCGTGCCCGCGGCCGGGTCCAGGCGCCACGCCGGGTTGTTGTCGTAGAAGATGTCCAGCGTGCTGCCATAGCCGTGCGCGACCGGGTTCTTCGGATCGACGGTGACCTGAAGCACCGATCCCGGCACGTAGAACTTCGTCGAGTTGAGCGGCTGGCCGTTTTCGACGAGGTGATTGGCGAGCGGCAGTTTGAACATCTGCACTGCGCCGCTGGCCGCGCTGCCGATCGCGATCACGGTGCCGCCCTGCTGCACGAATTCCTGAATCTTCGCCAGCGTCTCAGGCGTGACGTTCCCGCGCCGCTTCGTAAACTCCTCGGGATAGTCGACGAACGGCGCGCGGAAGTCGGCCGGATCCTTCTGGCCCGCTCCGGCGCCGCGTCCGCCGCCTTGACCACGGCCACCGGGTCCAGCGGCCCGGCCGCCCGGGGCGCCCGCACCGGTCCCGCCAGCCGCGCCAGCGCCGCCGGCCGGCGGCGCATCGGCGACGCCCGGGGCGTCACCGCCGGCTCCGCCACCGCCGCCGCGGCCGCCACGGCCGCCGCCAGGCGCCGGGAGCCCCGACTGGTTGAAGATCAACACGTCGTACTTGGCCCGAAGATTCCCCGCGTCGAGCATCGGCGGATAGACGACCTCGTACTTGTGCTCGAAGTTCTCGAGCAGCAGCTTGGTCCAGCCAGCCGGCATGCCGCCGCCGTAGGTGTCGAAGAGCCCGATGCGCGGGGCCTTCAGCTTGCTCATCATGCCCGTCGGCGCGGTCGCGGTCCCCTCGAAGCTGACGCCGAGATCGGTCGCCGCCTTCTGAAGAACCGCCCGCGTCGTCGGCTTCGAGGCGACGTAGAACGTGCCGTAGCCCATCGGCCCATTAAAGATCCACGAGACGTCTTCGTTGGCCGACAGCAGGCGATTCAGGACGATGAAGCTGTCGTTCGACTTGTGATCGAAGTAGTAGCCGGCGACCGATTGCGGTCCGCCCTTGATCGCGCCGGCGGGCGGCTTCGCGAAGTCGGTCAGCTTCTCGAAGGGGCCGTCGAACCCGTCGAGGATGCGGTCGAACTTCACGCCCATCTGCATCGCGAGCGTCCAGCCGGCGACGTCGTACGGCGGCGTCGGCGCGCCGCCTGGAATCGGGATGTCGTCGGGGTGATCCTGCGGCTCGAACATATCGAGCACGTGCGGGCGGAACGCCTGACTCGCCTTGACGACCAGCGAATTGGCCGGGTACTGCTTGCCGGCGACGGTGAACGGCGCCGTCGCGCGGTGAATCGTGACGCCCGACTTGATCAGCGCGTTGACGAACCGGACCGACGTGCCGAAATCGGGCGAGTCGGACGGCAGGATGAACCCGCGCGGATTGCGCAGTTCCTTGGCGGTCAGCGCGCCATAGAGCGCCGGGCAGTTCGGCCCGCCGCCGCCGCGTCCGCCGCCGCCACCGCCGGCACCAGCGCCGCCACCGGCCGCGGGGCCTGCGCCGCAGGTCGTCGCGGCGACCTTCGCAAGCTCATGCGGCGTGATGGTCCAGTGGTCCTCGTTGCCCCACTGGATCATGTCCTTGCCCATCTTGTAGATGCGGAAGAGATTCGTCTCGCGGTAGCGCGTCGCGAACTCCAGCACGGCGCGATTGGCCGTGACCGAGTAATCGATCGACTGGCGGAAGTGCCAGACCTGCTGCGGCGAGATCGGCCAGTACCAGCTGCTCTCCGGCACTGCGAAGCGCGGCGAGAACGGAATGGCCCCCGGCGTCGGGCTGCCGATCGTCTCGGTCAGGATGCCGATCTGGTTGTGGAAGTACGCCGTCGTGCGGAGACCGCCGTTCCACCACGTCGAGTAGTTCTGGCCCTTCGTGTTGACAACGCCGGGCTTGCCCTCCTCGATGAAGCGCGTCTGCATGATCGCGCCGATCAGATCGGTCGCGGCGGCGATGCCTGGATGGAAGTTGTAGTTGAAGGGATCGCGGAACGGCGGCGCGAACATCACCGCGCCCTGGGGTCCAGACTGATGATGGTTGTACATGATCTGCGGGAACCAGACGCGGTACATCTGGTTGCTCATGTTCGTCGTTTCAGGAAGCGCGTTCATGTACGAATCGCGGTTGTCGTCGTGGCCCGCGTAGTAGTTGTAGAGCCCGGGATGGCCGCCGCTCGTCCCCGTGTGCTTCATGTACGCGTTGGCGACGAGGTCGAGGCCGTCCGGATTCGCGAGCACGAAGAGAACGATGCAGTCGTTCAGGAACCGCATCGTCTCCTCGTCGGTGCGCGAGACCATCTGATAGACCATTTCCATCAGCTGCTGCGCGCCAAGTACTTCGCTCGCGTGCAGGCCGCCGTCGATCCAGACGATGGACTTGCCTTCCTTCGCGAGCGCGCGCGCCTGCTCGTCGGTCAGGCCTTCGGCGAGCGACAGGCGGCGGGAGATTTCCTTGTAGCGCTCGAGCTTCGCGAAATTCTCTGGCGCCGTGACAATCGCCATCGGCTGCGGCCGCTTCATCGCCGTCATGCCGATTTCCGTGTACTGCAGCCGCGGCGATTCCTTGTCGAGCTTCTTCCAGTACGCGATCAACTGGTCGTAGTTGGCGAGGAAGTAATCGTCGCCGATGTTGTGGCCCCACTCTTCCTTGGGGGTCGTGACTTTTACCGCCGTCGTCTGAGCGGCCGACGCGGCAGGACGCGTCGGAACGGGCGGCGCAGGACGTGTCTGGGCCAACGGCACCGCGCCGGCAAAGGCGAGCAGCACGAGGGCCGCAGGAATCCGAAACTTCAGTGTACGCATTGCAGGTACTCCCCTCCGGAGAGGCTAAAAGATAGCAGAAAAAGACGGGCGGCCACCGGACGGAACGCGTGCGCGATCGCTACGCGCGAGGGCGCACGCGTGCGATGACAATGGCCAGCAGAATCAACGCCAGACCGGCGCCATCCGCCTCCGGCCGCGGATGAAACAGCAGGAGCCCGCCGGCCCCCGCGATGAGCCGGGATGCCGCCGATCCCCGCAGCGCCCAGCCGCTGAACGCCATCGCCAGCGCCGTGACGCCGGCCGCCGCCGTCGCCCCGCTCAGCAACGCGTCGACGACACTCCCCTGGAGCAGCAGACCCAGCCCGCGCGGATCGAGCGTGAACGCGAACGGCACGATGAACGCCGGCAGCGCGTACTTCCACGTCAGCATCATCGTGCGGAACGGCCGTCCGCCGGTCAGCGCCGCGGCGGCAAACGGCGCGAGCGCGGTCGGCGGGCTCACTTCCGACAGCACCGCGTAGTAGAAAATGAACATGTGCGCCGCCGCCGGCGCGACGCCGACCTTCGTCAACGCCGGCACGACCATCACCGCGGAAATGATGTACGACGCAGTCACGGGCACGGCCAATCCCAGAATCCAGACCGCGATCGCCCCGAACACGACGGTGAGCGCCAGCGATCCGCCGGCGAGCCCGACGATCACCCCGGCGGCTTTGAGACCAAGACCGGTCAGCGTGACCACGCCCACGATGATTCCGGCCACCGCCGTCGTCGCGAGCACCGGCAGAACGTCGAGACCGCCGGCGACGAGCGCGCCGCCAAGCCGGCGTGGGGCGAGCCACTCCTCGCGCCGGCCGAGAAAGCTGAGCGCCACTGCGGCCAGCGTCGCCCAGAACACGGCACGGAATGGCGACATCCCGATCAACATCAAGACAGCGACGAGGACAAGAGACATGAAATGGAAATATTGCTTCCGTTCCGGGCTTCCGGAGTTCCGGAGTTCCGGGGTTCGGTTCCGGGGTTCCGTGGTGCGGGTTCTTGTGTCGCCACTGAACTCCGGAACCTCGGAACCCCGGAACCCCGGAACCCGCGAGCTCTCCCCTTCAATCATCAGGAGAATCGACAAGTAGTACAGCAGCGTCGGCAGCGTCGCCATGATCAGGACCTGCAAGTACGAGATGCGCAGGTACTCGGCGATGAGGAACGCCGCGGCGCCGAGCGTCGGCGGCGAGAGGAGCGCGCCGATGCCCGACGCGGCGAGCATGGCGCCTGCCGTCTCGGGCGCGAACCCGACGCGCCTCAGTACGGGCCACGCGACCGAGCCCAGCGTCACTGTGGTCGCGACGCCACTGCCGGACACCGTGCCGAGGAGAAAGCCGGCGAGCGTGACCGAGCGGCCCGCCGCGGCCGCGGGATGGCGCCCCGACGAAAGCGACATCGCGAAATCGAGAAAGAACGTGCCGGCGCCCGATCGCTCGAGCACCGCGCCGTACACGCTGAACAGCACGATGTAGGTGACCGCGACGTCGAGGGGCACGCCGTAGATGCCCTCGAGCGTCATGTAAAGGTTGCCGACCAGCCGTGGCAGGTCGTAGCCGCGGTGGGAAATGCCGGCGAGTCCGATCCGCGCCAGTAACGGTCCGCCCAACGCGTAGGCGAGGAAGCCCGCAGCGGAAACAGGGAGGATCCAGCCGGTGGTGCGCCGGGCGGCTTCGAGGATGACGACGATCGCGACGACGCCCCAGACGACGTCGCCGCCGGTGGGATTCGCCGCGCGGTACCAGAACGGCTCGCCGTTAGCGATCGGCCAGAGCAGCGCGGGAATCGCGAGCAGCAGCCAGGCCGCGTCGATCGCCGGTCCCCACCGTCCGCGCGTCGGCCTCGCGCGAACAATCGCCCAGACGCCGATCAGCAGCATCAGCGGCCGGAACGTCTGCGGACTGATGACGACGAGGACCCAGGCGAGCGACAGCGCGCTCAGCAGGAAGCAAAAGACGCTTGTCAGAAAGCCTCACCATGAGGATGTAAAGAAGTGAAGGACCAACGGATCACCCGGCGTCGTGGCGGGCCGGAGGCCCGCCCGGCGGCGAAGCCGCCTGAGCGTGCGGTGCGATCGCCGGTGCGAGAGTCCGCTTTCAGCGCGTGGTGGCTTGACCCGGACGGACTCTCGCGCCGACGGTCGCACCGCACGCCCGAACGACGCCAGGTGCGAGTCACGATCGCGTGACGGCTCGTGTGAGTCGTCTGAGCCTTCATCTCTTCACATCTTCATGGTGAAAGCTTTTGAGACTGCGAGAACGCCTATTTCCACCCGTGCGCCTTGTAGTACCGCACGGCGCCGGGGTGGAACGGCGCGGGCGAGGCGTCCGGACCGGCGGGCACGTCGAGATGACGCGCTTCCGGGTGCGCCGCCACGAGCGCGGCTTTCTGGTCGAACATGAGCTTGACGATCGCCTCGGCCAGCTCGTCGCCCACCGACGACGACGCGACGAGCAGGTTGGTGACGCCGGCCGTCGCCGTCTCCGCCTCGATGCCGCGATAGATCCCGCCGGGAACGACCGCGAGCCGGTACAGTTGCCGGCCGTATGCGTTCTGGAGGGGCAGAATCAGGTCGTCGTGCGCCACGAGCGCGATCGTCATGCCGGGGGTGGCAGCCAGGTCCTGAATCGCCGGCGTCGGGACGCCGCCGCTCCAGAAGAACGCCGCCAGCTTGCCGTCCTTCAACGCGCCGGCGGATTCCGCGACGCCCAGCTGATGCCGGGTGATGTCCTTACGCGGATCGAGTCCGGCCATGGTCAGCACGCGATCGGCGATGAGCTCGGTGCCGCTGCCGGGCGATCCGACCGACACGACGCGTCCCTTCAAGTCGGCGATCCGCTTGATCCCGCTGCCTTGCGGCACCACAACGTGGGTGTAGTTGGTGTAGAGCACCGCCAGCGTCCGGAGACTGCCGATCGCGCCGGTGTCCTTGAACGGCCCGCTGCCCGAGACCGCGGCGGCCAGCGTGTCAGCAAGCGTGAAGGCGAGATCCACCTTGCCGAGCTGCATCAGCTTGAGGTTGTCCACCGAGGCGCCAGTGACTTCAGCGGTCGCCTGGATGTTCGGCAGGTTTTCAGAGATCACCCGCGCCAGCGCGCCGCCGTACGGGTAATACACGCCGCCTGTCCCGCCGGTTGCGATGGACAAAAAATGTGGAGAAGAACCGCTCGGTGCGCAACCGGATATCAGCGCAAAAGCCAGTGTCAGCGGAAAGGGCAGAAGGCAGAGGGCACGGGTGAGGAACCTGCCAAGGGCTCGCGCCAGCATTCTCAGTTTTGCCTCTTCGTTAACCGTTGCGTTCTAGGAGCACGGTGGAGATTTACCGGTCGGAGGGGCCGGCTTCAGCCGGCCCAGCGAGGGCGGGCTAAAGCCCGCCCCTCCTTCTGCATTTTGCAAAGGCGCTCTAACTTTGCCTTTCGCCTTCATCTGGTGAGCTTTCTGTATTTGATCCGATGCGGTTGATCGGCGGCGGCACCCAACCGCCGCTTCCGATCGACTTCGTAGTCCTGGTAGTTGCCCTCGAACCACTCGACGTGGCTGTCGCCTTCGAAGGCGAGGATGTGCGTGGCGATCCGATCCAGGAACCAGCGGTCGTGGGAAATCACGACCGCGCAACCGGCGAAGTCGAGCAGGGCCTGTTCGAGCGCGCGCAACGTATCCACGTCCAGGTCGTTCGTCGGCTCGTCGAGGAGCAGCAGATTGCAGCCGCGCTGCAACAGTTTCGCCAGGTGGAGGCGGTTACGCTGGCCGCCCGACAGCGTGCCGACCTTCTGCTGCTGATCGCGGCCGCGGAAGTTGAACCAGGAGACGTAGGCCCGCGAGTTGATGGTCTTCTTGCCGAGGACGAGCTCGTCCTCGCCGCCCGAAATCTCCTCCCACACCGTTTTGTTCGCCGCGAGCGCCTCTCGCGACTGATCGACGTAGCCGATCGAGACCGTCTCCCCCACTTTGAGCGCGCCGCCGTCGGCCGTCTCTTGTCCGACGAGCATCCGGAACAGCGTCGTCTTGCCGGCGCCGTTGGGCCCGATCACGCCGACGATGCCGCCGCGCGGCAGCGTGAAGTCGAGGTCGTCCATGAGCAGGAGATCGCCGTAGCCCTTGCGCAGATCGCGCGCTTCGACGACCACGTCACCGAGGCGCGGCCCAGGGGGAATGTAGATCTCGACCCGATCGATCCGGTCGGCCGTGTCCTCGGCGAGCAGCTGCTCGTACGCATTGAGCCGCGCCTTGCCTTTGGCCTGCCGCGCCCGCGGCGACATCCGGATCCATTCGAGCTCGCGCTGCAGCGTCCGCTGCCGCTTCGACTCCTGCTTTTCCTCGACCGCGAGCCGCTGCTGCTTCTGGTCGAGCCACGACGAGTAGTTCCCTTCCCAGGGAAACGCTTTGGTCCGGTCGAGCTCGAGAATCCAGCCGGCGACGTTATCGAGGAAGTAGCGGTCGTGCGTGATCGCGACGACGGTCCCCTTGTACTCATGCAGGAAGTGCTCGAGCCACGCCACCGACTCGGCGTCGAGGTGGTTGGTCGGCTCGTCGAGGAGCAGGAGGTCGGGCGATTGCAGCAGCAGCCGGCAGAGCGCCACCCGCCGCCGCTCGCCGCCCGAGAGCTTCGAGACGTCGGCATCAGCCGGCGGCAGCCGCAGCGCGTCCATCGCATGCTCGAGCTTCGAGTCGAGGTCCCAGGCGCCGGCGGCCTCGATCGCGTCCTGCACCTTGGCCTGTTCTTCGAGGACCTTGTCCATCTCCTCGGGGGAGAGCTCCTCCGCGAACTTCGCGTTGATGTCGTCGAAACGCGTCAGCAGGGCGCGGATCGGCGCGACGCCTTCTTCGACGTTGCCGAGCACGGTCTTCGACGAATCCAGTGTGGGTTCCTGCGACAGGTAGCCGACGGTATAGCCGGACGACAAGGTCGCCTCGCCGCCAAAGTCGGGATCGAGGCCGGCCATGATCTTGAGCAGCGTGGACTTGCCCGATCCGTTGGCGCCGATCACGCCGATCTTCGCGCCGTAGAGAAACGACAGCCAGATGTCCTGAAACACGACGGAGTCGGGCGGATAGATCTTGCCCAACCCTTTCATAGTGAAGATGAAGGAAGCCATAGTCAGCGAGGAATCACCGTAAAGAACGAACCGCGAGCGCACCGACCACGAGCACCGCGATGCCCAGGGCCACCCACAGCACCGCCTGGTTGCGCTCGGTCCAGGGCGCCGGATCGGCGTACGCCGCGTTCACGACCTCGGGGCCAACCGCCGCCGGGGCCGCGGACTCGAGCGTCTTGACGTCCGTCAGCTGCCCGAGATCGTACTGCGGCTCCGCCACGCGCGCGTGCCCGTAGATCAACCGGTACTGCCGCCCGGGCTCGGCTCGGAACACGACGCGTCTCGGGATAGCGTACAACTCGGGACGAAGATCAGCCAGTGGGGCATCGTCGCGGTTCAGCACGGTGATGCGCCACCGGCGGCCGGCCGCCTCCGGAAACGTCACCGCCAGCGACTCGCGAACCGTGCCGCCCTCGGTCAACCGGAAGATCTCGCCCGAGGCCGACCACGTCCAGCGTTGTCCGTCGTCGCTCGATTCGACCCGGACCGGACGGTAGAAAGCCGTCTGGCTCGTCGTGAAGCGGACCTGCGAGATCGGAATCGGCGCGGTCTCGGCCGCGGACGTCCAGGTGCTCTGCCTGGCCGGCGCGTCCGCCGAGAGCGTCACCCCGGCCGCGAGCCGCTCGGCTGGTGACACCACCTCATACAGGATGTCGGCGGCCACGATGCGCCGCGGCGCCGATCCGTCGAGCACCCGGATGCGGAGATACCGCGACACGCTGTCGGGGTACGTCACGCGCATCTGCGTGCCCATCCCGTCCTGCGTCAGCCGGTAGATTGGCGCGCGTTCACGAATGACCTGCCAGGTGGCCGCGTCGCTGCCGACGGCAATCTCGACCCAGGTCAGCACGTCGTCGGTCCCGTCCAGGCCGAGCGTGACCGCGTTGTGCACGCGGCCGGTGGCGCCTGTGTCCACGATCGCCTGCGTGTACTGTCCGGGCGCGACGCCGGGCTCGAGCAGGCGGCTCGACCGCAGCTCCGACGAACGGCCGGCCTCACGGGCGTGAAGCACGTAGGGAATCTCACGGGCGTCCGTGTCGATCACCCGCAGGTCCTGCCAGCCCGGCCGTGCGTGGGCCGTGACCTGCGCCGGCACGATCGCCGACACGAGCCCGGCTGTTGCCAGAGACGCCGTGTCGATCGGCGCGGAATAGCGCCAGTTCTTCCAGCCGTCAGTCACCTGCGCCGCGATCGATCCGCCCGCCACCAGCAATGCCACGAACAGGACGCGGCGTTTCATGAGCGCTCCACGGTGCCGCTATCGTGCGCCGACGAGAGCCGCCGTTGATAGAAGTACGAAATGACCAGGAGGACGATGCCGAGCGCGATGGAAGACACGATGCGGTAGAACCCGCGCAGATAGGCAAGGTCGGCGAAGAACACTTTGAGGCTGGTCAGGGCGAACAGGGCGAGCGCCTGCCACCGGAGGACGGCGCTCGAGAACCGGACACCGAGCAGGACGAGCCCGGCGGCATACGCGGTCCAGAGCAGCGACACTGTCAGACTCTCGGCCAGCCGGTTCCGGACGAATGTCTGCGCCTCGAGCCGGGTCGTCTCGTAATAGAGCTCGACTTCACTCGTCAACCCGGCGAGCAGCAGGATGTTGATCCCCACGGCGAGCACCGCGAACAGCGGCTTCTCCTGTGGCGTCAACGCCTCACGCCACCGGTGGGCGCAAATGAGCGCGACGCCGGCGCACAGAGCGGTTGCGAGCACCAGACCGAAGCGCGGGTTCAGCAGAAACGTGGTGGCGGCGACTGGAAACGCCGCCAGCCGGAGCGCCACCATCGCGAAGAGCACGAACGCGCTCGCGCGCAAGTACCAGAGGCCGGCGCGAAAACCCGTCCACGTGAGCACGGCCGCTTCCACCGCCCAGGCGAGCGTGATCCAGCTGCCGTCCACGCTCATCGGGATGGCCAGTGTGACGCACGTCAGCGACAGCCCGGCAAAGAGGAGGCGGACGTGCGGCACCACGTCGGTGCGAGACGCGACCGCACGTGCCGCGCCGAGATAGACGACTGCCAAAAGCAGCGTCGATACCGCCAGCGCCCACCGGTAATCCGGCCAGAGCACTTCGCGGAGCAGCAGGAGGAACGCGAAGGCGTTCAGCACCGACAGCACCGCCTCCTCCGGAAGCAGGAGGCCCAGGCGGCGGCTGCGAATCGCCGACAGCGCCGAGAACTGCAGAAAGAAGAGCGACGAGAATGCGATCGTGCTGACGAGACGCGCATCCGCATAGAAGCGGCCGAACCAGGCCAGGAAATACAGCTGCGTGAGGACGAAGGCCGGGAGCTCGAGAAACCGCCACTGCCTCGTCCAGGCCACCACGAGAAGCGCGGCGTTGTGCAACGCGAGGTAGCTGAAGAGCGCGACCTGCGCGTCGCGCCCGGTGCTGACCAGCGCCGGCGTGACGAACCCGCCCACCAACGCCAGCGCCGCAATCCGCGGCGAGTTGCGTCCGATCGCGATCGCGAGCATGGCGCCGGTCACGATCGCCATCGCGACGAACGTCACCGGCGGCGACAGAAAGCCGTAATAGCTGCCCGCGGCCCAGAGCGAGAGGTACAGGATCGCGGCACCCAGACCGGTGAGACCTTCGGCGAAATAGACGAGTCCCTTCCTGACGAACACCGGCGCCGCCGCGAGCAGCGCCACGCCCAGGAGCAGACCGAGCGCCACCTGACCGCGCGGTCCGATCCAGTCGTTGTCGATGGCGTGTTTCAGGAAATAGGCGACGCCGATCGCCACGGCGGTGAGACCGACCCGGTTGAGCCATCGGCCTGCGATCACATGCTCCCAGTCGAAGCCGGTTTCGGCGGTCGCGATCGTCGGCAGCTCGGTCGCCGGCCTCGCGGGAGGGCTCGATGGCGCAGGAGCGATCGGCGGCACCGGAACCGACTCAGGGACGGGCGCAGCGACGGGTACGGACGCCGACGCGGAACTGGGCGCCGGCGCGGGGACGGACGCCGGCAGCGACGGGGTCAGTGGTGCCGCGGCCTCGGGCACGATCGGTGCGGCCGCGGCGTGGGCGGCTTCAGGCGCCGGCCGCTCGGCGAGCCGGCGTTCGAGTTGTACGACCGTCTGCTCCAGCCGGCGGAGGCGCACCCAGGTGACAATCGCGAGAATGGGAATCGTGACCATCCCCGCGATGACCACGAGGCCCACGACAATGATGAGGAAGGTTTCTTCCATGCCGGCGCCTGACGCCGGCGTCATTCTACCTACTCAAAGACCCGCCGGCACTCGGACCGGAGGCTGCGGCGCCGCCGGTTCAGGTGTGAAGTCTTCGCCGGGATTGATGAACCGGTCTTGCTCGAAGTTGTACTGCTTGTCGTAGAGCTGCCGGTAGCGTCCGCCGCTGGCGAGCAGATCCCCGTGCGTGCCGCGCTCGACGATCTCGCCGCCTTCGAGCACGAGGATCTGGTCGGCGCTCCGAATCGTGGACAGCCGGTGGGCGATGACGAACGTCGTGCGCCCGCGCCTGAGCGACCGGAGACCGTCCTGAATCATCGACTCGCTCTCGCTGTCGAGGCTCGAGGTCGCCTCGTCGAGCAACAGGATGCGCGGGTTGGCGAGAATCGCGCGGGCGATCGCCACGCGCTGGCGCTGCCCGCCCGACAGCCGCACGCCGCGCTCGCCGACGATGGTCTCGTAGCCCTTCTCGAACTTCTCGATGAACTCGTCGGCGTGGGCGATGCGGCTCACTCGCTCGATGTCCGCGAAGGTCGCGTGCGGCGTGCCGTACTTGATGTTCTCTGCGATGGTGCCGTCGAACAGAAAATTGTCCTGCAGCACGACGCCCAGGTGCCGGCGGTACTCGGTCAGTCGCAATTCCGTCAAGTCCCGGCCGTCGGCGCGCACGACGCCCTTCGACGGCCGGTTGAACGCCATGACCAGGCTGATGAGCGTGCTCTTGCCCGAGCCCGACGATCCGACGAGCGCGGTCGTGGTCCCCGCCGGTGCGCGGAACGCGATGTCCTTCAAGACCGGCACGCCGGCGTTGTATTCGAACCAGACGTGTTCGAACTCGATGTCGCCGGCCAGCTCGTCGAGCGGGATGCGCGAGGCGTCGTCGGCATCCTCCCGCTTCGTGTCGAGGATCTCGTGGATGCGATCGAGGCCGGCAAACGCCTCGGTAATCTGCGTCCCGATCGACGCGATCTGCACGATCGGCATCGCCAGCAGGCCGGTGAAGAAGATGTAGGCGAACAGATCGCCCAGCGTCATCGAGCCGTTCACGATCGAGCGGCCGCCGACGAGCATCATCACGATGCCGATGGCGCCGATGACGACGCTCGAGAAGGCGGTCGTGCCCGAGACGCCGGTCATCGACTTCGCGACGTTGCGGAAGAGGCTGTGCGCGCCCTTGGTGAAGACGAGGTCCTCGCGGCGCTCGGCCGTGTAGGTCTTGACCACGCGCACGCCGCCGAGGGCCTGGTTCAGCCGGCCGGTGACCTCGGCGGTGATCTTGCCGCGCTCGCGGAACAGCGGCCGGAGCGTGCGGAACGCGTAGCTCATCGCGCCGCCGAACGCCGCCAGCACCAGGATCGTCGCGAGCGTGAGTTTCCAGTTGAGGTACAACAGGAAACCGAGCGCGAACACCGCCGTGACGATGCTGCCGACGAGCTGGACGAGCCCGGTGCCGACCAGGTTCCGGATGCCCTCGGCGTCGTTCATCACGCGCGAAATCAGCACGCCTGTCTGCGTCGAGTCGAAGTAGCGCACGGGCAGGCGCATCACGTGCTCTTCGACGCGGCGGCGCATGTCCGTAATCGCCTTCTGCGCGGCCACGCCGAGAATCTGCGACAAGCCGAATGACGTCACCGCCTGCACGACGGTCGCCAGTCCCACTGCCCATGCCAGCGTCGCCAGCAGCTCGAGCCGGTTCTTGCCGATGACCTCGTCAATCAGGTATTTGGAGGTCAGCGGCAGAACGAGCCCGGCGATCCGGCTGACCAGCATCAGGACGAGCCCGAGCGTCAGCCGCCACCGGCGAGCCCAGACGAGCGTCCGCGCTTCCTCCCAGGCCGCCGACCAGCGGATGGGTTTCTTTTTTGGAGCACTCACTCCTACATCGTAGTTTGAATCCCGGGATCTCCAGCCCCCCGAATGGGTGGCTCTATTTCCTGACGAGTTGTTCGAGTGAGTAGGCCGCCACCGTTGTGGGCGTGATGGGGCACGAGTCGCAGTTGCGCAGCACGACGACGCCGACCTTCTTCGAGCGGTTGAAGAACGCCGCCGCCAGGTAGCCGGCCGTCGATCCGCCGTGGCCGAGCATGACGACGTCGCCGCGGCGCTGGACCTGGAAGCCAAGGCCGTAGCCCGAGGTCATCGACAGCGTGTTGCGCGTGTCGGTCGCCGAATACACGCGCAGGTAGTTGGCGTCCTGCGTCTCCTTCTTGATGAGCGCCGGTCCCTCGCCGAGCTCCCAGGCGACGAACTTCGCCAGGTCGTTGATCGTGCTGAAAATGGCTCCGTTGGGCACGCGGTAGCCGCGGCCGTCGAGCTCGGCATCGGCGCGCGACCGGTTCGGCACGGTGTTGGCGCCCGTGCGGACGTAGCCGTGCGCCAGGTTCTGCCGCAGCGCGGTCGGCTCGAAGGCCGAGCGCGACATGCCGAGCGGCTTGAAGATCCGCTCCTCCACCTGCGCGGTGTACGGCGTCCCCCCCGCGCGCTCGATCGCCAGCCCAAGTGTTGCGTAGCCGATGTTCGAATAGAGGAACTGCGTGCCCGGCTCGAACTCGTACCGCGTCGCGGGCAGGCACTCGAGCACCTTCTTCTGCCAGACGCTCAACGGGCCCTCGGAGTGGTTGGCACAGCCCGGTTCGCGCGCCAGCCCTGACATCATCGTCGCGACCTGGAGCAACGTGATCGGCGAGGCGCCGGGCGGCGCGCCCTGCACGCTCCGAATCTCGGGCACGTACTTCTCGAGCGGATCGCTCAGCCGCATCTTGCCCTGCTCGACGAGCTGCAGGAGCGCCAGGACGGTGAACTGCTTCGTGATCGACCCGATGCGATAGTCCGTGTCGTTGTCGGCGGCCCGCTTCGTGACCTGTTCGGCATGGCCGTAGTGCTTCGACCAAATCAGCTTCGCGCCCGAGACGACGCCGATCGACACGGCGCCGACGCCGTCCTTGGCAAACTCCGACGCGATCCTGGCGTCGATCGCGGCGATCGCCGCGCCGAACTCGCCGGCTGGAGCCTGAACGGGTGTTCGCGCCTGGCCGCCCGGGGCGGGCAGGACGAGGAGCGCCAAAACGGCGACGTGACGCAGGCGCTTCATGGGGATCACTTTGGCAGCTGCAGCTTGAACTCGCCCATGATCTGACGCTTGAAGATGTCGCCGAAGATATGCTGCTGAATCTGCTGGTTGCCGAGGTTGACGATCTTGAGCGCGACCGAATAGCGGCCGCCGAACTTCACGCCGGCCGTCAGGTTCACCGACGTGTAGGGCTTCGTCGACCCGTGATAACGCGCATCGAGCACGTCCCGCCAGGTCGCCTCGGACGAATGCGTCACCGAGAACGTGCCGTAGGCGCGGTCGCCGATGTAGGTCGCGCCGAGATTGAACAGGTGATTGGCCGGCAGGTTGATTTCCTTCAGCGCCTGCTCATCGGTGAGCCCGGGAAACGTCGGGACCGGGTCGGTCTGGTAGGAGTAGTTCACGAAACCGGTGATCTTCGACGTGATCGTGCCGTCGAGCCCGAGCTCGATGCCCTGCCCCGTGACCTTGCCGAGATTCACGTAGGTGAACTCCTGGGGGAATCTGATGCCGCGATCGTAGATGCCGGCCCAGATGAGGGCCGGCGGAATCGGCACGCCGGGAATCGGCGGAAATCCTGGCGGCGGCGTTGTCCGGCCCCATTCGGACACCTGCGCGAAGAGAATCTGGTCCGAGAACTTGTTGTAGTACCACGCGGCCGACATGGTCGCGCGAGCGAGCACGGTCGCGGTGTACGCGATCTCGAACGCGTCGATGTGCTCTTCGGTGAGGTCGGGATTGCCGACGGCCCCCGTCGGCACGTAGTAGACGGCGTTGCCGTACCCGGGGTTGATCAGGCCGAGCGGCAGCGTCGACGCGACCACGGTGTCCAGGTTGTTCTGGACCATCGACGGCGCGCGGAACGCCCGGTTGTAGCTCACGCGCACCGACTGATCGGAGACCGGCTTGAACACGACGGCGAGCCGCGGCGAGAAGACGGCGTTGTCGATCGAGGTGAACTTGTCCACGCGCGCGCCGGCGACGATCCGCGCTTTGTCGTGGACGAGGAACTCGTCCTGCACGTAGCCGCCGCCCTCGGTGCGCGAGTCCTCGCCGGGCGCGATGGTCAGATTGAAGCCGTTGAATCGCAGATTGCCGCCGTACGTGAACACGTGCTTTGCGGCCACGACCTTCGTGTCGCCGAGCTCGACATCGAACGTCTTCGTGTCGAAGGTGAGCCCGATCGGCGTGCCGGTCTGATCGATGCTGACGAGATTGATGGCTTCGCCGTCGAGCACGTTCAGGAACGCCTGCAGCTTGAACGCCCTGTTCAGGAACGTGACCTTGCCGTAGCCCATCTTCGATCCGCCCTGGATGTCGAATGGACCGATCCCCGTATGCATGATGCCGTCGGTGCCGCCGATGCCGCCCGAGAACTGCAGCTTCCGATCGGGGTTGGCAAAGTCGTAGTCCACGCGGCCGTCGAACTTCGGCTGCTCGGTCCCCTTGTTCTCATACGGCGGGTAGGGCGTCGGGGGCGTCAGCCCATTCGGCACGTTACCCACGGGCCGGGCGAACGCGTCGGAGACGTAAGTGCCGGCCGAGAGTTTGTACGCCCAGCGGTCCTTCACGGCCGCGTGCGTCCCGCGCACGTAGAAGAGCGAGCCGGACCCGGGGTGGGCGTCGTCGTCGACGACATCGCGATCGAACCCGCCGACGCCGAGCGTGACCGACGTGCCGACGAGCTCGCGCGGTGACTTGGTGATCACGTTGACGACGCCGTTGAGCGCGTTCGCCCCCCAGATCGCCGAGGCCGGTCCGCGGATGATCTCGATCCGCTTGATCTCGTCCAGGTTCGAGGGCACGAAGTCCCACATCGTGAACCCGAAGAAATCCTGATAGACACTGCGGCCGTCGACGACGGTGAGCTGCGACGTCGCGAGCGAGCTGGTCGCGCCGCGGCTGGTGACGTTCACGTCGCGGGCGGAGATCTGCGTGATGTTGACGCCGGGCGCGTTCCGCAGCAGGTCGGCGTAGTTGCTCGACGGCGCCACCGCGAGTGCCCGGGCGCCGATCACCGTCATCGTCGCCGGCGCGTCGATCAGCTGCTGCTCGACCTTCGACGCCGAGACGACCACGATCTCCTTGTAACTGAGATCCTGGGGATCGGCGGGCTTGGGCGGGGGCGGAGTCTGCGGCGGCGGCGGCGCCTGCGGCTGGGTCTGCGTCTGTCCCTGGCTGGCCGCCTGCGCGGGCGCCGGGACGGGGAGGACGGGGCCCCGTGCCGCCTGAGCCGACGCGGCGCCGGCCCAGATCATCAGAACGGCGCCAATGGCCGGTCGAAATCGAATCATGGGACCTCCTGCCGCACCGCGTACGTCAGTGCTCGCCCCGCGATGCAGGGGCGGCGCGCCGGTCCGGCTTGTCGACGGTCAATTGGCGCCTATGATATGCGATTCGGATTGAGTCGTGGCCGCCCCAACGCCTGCTCCACCGTCTCACGCGCCGACGCGCCCCGGCGTGCGCGCCGACTGGCCGGATCTGAACGACCACGACGTGCTCGACGTGCGCTTCTGCGAGCTGGGCCTCACGATCGAGGGCAGCTGGGTCGAGCCGCGCATCGCGCAGCTCTCTGATGAACTGGCGGCGCGCGGTCTGAGCTTCCGCCCGCACTACTGGCTGTCCTCCGAGTGGTTCTCTCCGGACGGCGTGCCCGGCGTGGCCATTCCCTTCTACCTCGCGCACCCGCGGCTGATGCGACTCGAGAAGGCGCAGATGCTCGAGGTCGAGGGCGGCACGCCGGAGTGGTGCCTGCAGATCCTGCGTCACGAAGCCGGGCATGCGTTCGACAACGCGTACGAGCTGCGCCAGCGGCGCAAGCGCATCCGGCTGTTCGGCAAACCGTCCACGCCGTATCCCGATTTCTACCTGCCCAGGCCGTACTCGAAGAGCTTCGTCCTCCACCTGGATTCCTGGTACGCGCAGAGCCATCCCGACGAGGATTTCGCGGAGACGTTCGCCACCTGGCTCAACCCGGAGACCGACTGGCGGCGGCGCTACCAGGACTGGCCGGCGCTGCGGAAGCTCGAATACATGGACGCGCTGATGCGCGAGATCAGCGGGCAGCCACCACGTGTCGCGACGCGCCGCGTCGTCGAGCCGCTCGATCGGCTGCGCACGACGTTGCGCAAGCACTACGCGCGCAAGCGCGCGCACTACGGGCTCGAGTACCCGGATTTCTACGACCGCGATTTGCGCCGGCTGTTCTCGGACGCGCCCGAGCACGCGCGCAATCTGAAAGCGTCACGTGCCATTCACCGCTTCCGGCGCGAGGTGCGCCGCCTCGTGGCCGAGGTCACCGGCTCGTATCAGTACACGATCGATCGCGTGATCGAGGACATGATCACGCGCTGCGACGAGCTGCACCTGCGGCTCCGCTATCCGGAAGGCCGCACGCGCCTCGACTTCACGCTGCTCGTCACGGTGCAGACGATGAACTACCTGCACTCGGGACGGCACCGCGTGGCGCTGTGACGATGAGCTCAAACGCAGGAGGGGCCGGCTTCAGCCGGCCCACGCAGGGCGGGCTGAAGCCCGCCCCTCCGTTTGCGTAGACTTATCCCATGCGCCTGACTCGCCTTGCTCTCATCGTCCTCGCGCTGGTCACCACTACGCCGCTTGCGGCCCAGAACGCGCAGGCGTGGCTCGAGCCGTACCGGCCGATCGCGCAGCGCCTCATCAGCGAGTCGCGGGCGACGGAGTTCGCCTGGCAGCGGCTGGCCGAAGTCACCGACACCTACGGGCCGCGGCTCTCTGGTTCGGAGAACCTGGAGAAAGCCATCGACTGGGCCGTCGCCGCAATGCTGCAGGACGGTCTCGAGAACGTGCACAAAGAGCCCGTGATGGTGCCGAAGTGGGTGCGCGGCCGCGAGAGCCTCGACCTGGTCGAGCCGGTCCGCCAACCGCTGCCGATGCTCGGGCTCGGCAATTCCATCGGGACGGCCGACGGCGGAGTCGAAGCCGGCGTCGTCGTGGTGAAGAATTTCGACGAGCTCGCCGCGCGAGCGGCCGATGTCAAAGGCCGCATCGTGCTGTTCAACGCGGCCTTCACGAACTATGGCGAGACGGTGGCCTACCGCGCGTCCGGCCCCTCGCGCGCCGGCGCGCTTGGCGCGGTGGCGGTGCTCGTCCGCTCCGTCGGGCCGAAGGGCCTGCGAACGCCGCACACCGGCGCCACGGTCTATGAGGCCGGCGGGCAAGCCGTGCCCGCCGCGGCGATTTCCGCCGAGGACGCGGACCGCTTTCAACGCCTGCAGGACCGGAAGGTCCCGATTCGGGTCCGGCTGTCGATGGAGGCGCACTTCGAGGCCGACACGCAGTCCTACAACGTCGTCGGCGACTGGCGCGGCCGCGAGCTGCCCGACGAAGTGGTGCTCGTCGGCGGGCACTTCGATTCCTGGGACCCGGGCACGGGTGCCAGCGACGATGGCGGCGGCTGCATCGTCACGTGGGAGGCGCTGCGGCTGATGAAGAAGCTCAACCTGCGGCCGCGCCGCACAGTGCGTGTCGTGCTCTTCACGAACGAAGAGAACGGCGGCCGTGGCGGCAACGGCTACCGCGACGCGCACCGATCAGAGCTCGTCAACCACGTGCTGCTGATGGAGTCCGATGGCGGCGTCTTCGATCCCGCCGGGTTCGGCCTGACCGGACCGGAGGCGGCGCGCCGGACGGTGACGGCGATCGCCAGCCTCCTGAAGCCGGTCGGCGCGCAAGCCATCCTGGCAAGCGGCGGCGGCGCCGACATCCAGCCGTCCGGCGCCGTGGCCAACATCCCGATGATGTCGCACGTCGTGAGCGGCGACTACTTCCTGATCCACCACACGCCGGCTGACACGATCGATCGGATCACTCCGAAGCAGATGTCGGACAACGCCGCGGCGATCGCGGTCATGGCGTACGTGGTGGCGGATCTCCCGTGGAGGCTGGGAGGAGAAAAATAGTCGGAACCCTACCAGTCGTTCTTCCCCCCCAGCTCCGGCAGATTCCCGTCGGCGTCTTCGGGATCGTGAGCCGCCGCACGCTCCTCGACAATGATTTCGACGGCCTTGCGCTTGTCTTCGTGCAACAAGTCGTAGATCGTCCCCGAGGCCCCGGCGCCGATGTGCCCGCGCCGTCGGCGCAAGCGCCAAATCACACCGACGACCAGCGACAGCATGACCAGCGAGACGGCCGCGGTGGCGATCTGAGAGGTGTCCATCGCTGTCTGGATTCCGGCCGATCAGTTTTTCCCGGCCACGGTGTAAATCAGGAAGTCGCCACGTCGCCGCTCGGCTGCGTCTGGCGCCTGAACGTCCATCTGCTCCACCGGGAGCATCGAGACCACGACGACGCGTTTGCCGGGCAGGCGCCGCCGCGCCCGGGCGGCGGTGCCCTGTCCGAAGTCGCTGTGAAACGCGCCGTTGATGTGCACGACGAGCGGCCGCTTCCCGCCCATCGCGGCGATCGTGTACGCCTGCGCGATCGACTCGGCCATGGTCTCATCCTTCAAGCACTGCGCGTAGTAGAAGTGCGTCGTTGTCCCTGCCGTACCCGAGTGATCTCCCATCGCCTCGCCGAACCGTTTGAAGTACACGTCGTCGGTCGGACACTGCAGATCGCCGGCGAAGAGGCGGCGATCCGCTGCCGATTTCGCCTGCAGCACGTCGAGCCCGCCCTTCGACACTTCGGAGGCAATCGATCGCGGGACGTTCGCGGCGACGACCGGCCACTCCTTCGCGACGGCGAGATCGACGAGCGGCTTGTAGTCGGTACGATAGCGCGGCCACGGTCGCGCGTCCTTCAGGAACTCGTCTTCGGCGGCGTGGCCCATCAGGAAGTGATCGAGGGGTTCCTGCACGTCGCGTTCAAACATTTCCAGCGAAAGAACCACGTCGCCGCGCCGGCGGCCGATTGCCTGCAGCAGTGCGAGCTCCAGGCGATGCGTGTTCGCGCTGTCGTGCTGTTCGCCGACGAACACGACGTCCGCCGAGGCGAGGTCGTCGATCATCGGGTCGAACTCGCCGAACGCGGCGCGCGTCGCGTCGAACACGCGATGCGGCGCCAGATCCTGCGCGACGACGGATGCCAGGCAGGCGAGGATCAGAACGGCCGTGGGCTTCATCGTGACGCTTCCATTATGAAGGACACCGCATGCTATGCTGAAGCCTCGTTTCTGCACTGATAGTCGGTCATCCACTGCTTCTTGTTCCATCGCGCTGTTCATGTCTGAGACTGTTCGCCGGCCGTCCGCTTCTTCCTCCCTCCAAATCGTAGTCGCCGATCAGTTGCCGGCGTCAGCCGTCGAACGGCTGAAGCGGCCCGGCTGGTCCGTCGTCGTGACCGCCGGACAGGACGCGGCCGCGCGCGACGCCGCGCTCGCCACGGCCGACGCGCTGGTCGTCCGCAGCGCGACCAAAGTGACGCAGGCGCTTCTCGAGAAAGCCCCGCGCCTGCGGGTGGTGGCGCGCGCCGGCACGGGCGTGGACACGATCGACGTGGATGCGGCGACCGCACGCGGCATCCTCGTCATCAACGCGCCGGGCGCCAACAGCGTCAGCGTCGCCGAGCTGACGCTCGCATTCGCGCTCGCCCTGGCCCGCCACGTCGCGGCGGCGGACGCCTCGATGAAGGGCGGACAGTGGGAGAAGACGAAGTTCACCGGCGCGGAGCTTGCGGGCCACACGCTCGGCCTGGTGGGATTCGGCCGGATCGGGCGCGAGGTCGCGCAGCGCGCGCGCGCGTTCGAGATGACCGTGCTCACCGCTGATCCTTTCCTGTCGCCCGAGGCCGCCCGGTCGGGCGGCGCGGAGCTGGTCTCGCTGGATGAGCTGCTCGCCCGCGCGGACCTGATTTCGCTCCACGCCCCGGCAACCGCCGAGACGCGGCACATCATCAATCGCGAGACGCTGGGCCGGACCAAGAAGGGCGCGCGGTTGATCAACACCGCGCGCGGCGAGCTCATCGACACCGCCGCGCTCGTTGAGGCGATCACGTCCGGACAGATCGCCGGCGCGGCCATCGACGTCTTCGACGTCGAGCCGCCGACCGACCGCACGCTGCAGTCGCTGCCGCAGGTGATTGCGACGCCCCACATCGCCGCCTCGACGCGGGAGGGACAGGAACGAGTCGGGATCGACACCGTGGACGCGCTCTGCGAGTTCCTCGAGCGCGGCATCGTCCGCAACGCCGTCAACGCGCCGGCGCTGCCGCCGGCGGTCGCGGCGCGGATCGGACCGCTGCTGCCGGCCGCGCAGCAGTTCGGCGAGGTCGCGGCGTCACTCCTGCCCGGTCCGCTGACGAGCGTCGGCATCCGCGTCTACGGCGAGCTTGCGGCCCTGCCTTCGCGGCCGCTGGCCGACGCGATGCTCACCGGGCTGTTCAGCGGCATGCTGGCCGAGGGCGTCTCGCCGGTGAACGTCCGCGCGATCGCCGGTCAACGCGGGGTCGAGATCGTCGAGTCACAGAGCTCGCGCGCGCACGACCACGTGGACGTGGTGTCGCTGAAGCTCTGGTCGGGAACCACCGAGCGCTGGCTCGAAGCCGCGTTCGCGCCGGGACGCGACGCGCGGCTCGTCCGCATCGACGATGTCCGTGTGGACGCGCCGCTCGGCGGCACGCTGCTCGTGATCTGGAACGCCGACGAGCCCGGCGTCATCGGCCGCGTCGGCACCATCGCCGGCGACGCCGGCCTCAACATCGCCTCGTTCAGCCTCGGCCGCCACTCCGGCGGCGCCGTCGGCGTCGTGAATCTCGATCTGGGCCCGGGCGACGACGCCAGGCTCGACGGCGCCATCGCACAGATCACCGCGCTGCCCGCCGTGCGGGAGGTCCGACTGGTACGCGAAAAAGCTTCACCCTAAAAACCTCACCTAGCTTCACCTAAAAGCTTCACCAGGAAGAAGTAAAGAGGTGAAGAGCTTTGGTGGCAAATCGCTTGTCTTTCAGCAGGCGCTGGCGCTGTTCCGCCGGTGAAGGAAAGACAAGACCCACGCGCCTCTTCAAATTCTTGACCAGCGGACGAGCTCTCGACGCGATGCCAGCGAGGCAAGAAAAGCTCTGCCCACAAAAACTTCACCTCTTAACATCTTCATGGTGAAGCTTTCGCGTGGTGAAGCTTGTCAGCGTCCTCACTCGTAGGGCTGCCGCAACTGCACCGGGTCGCCTTTGCCGCGGATGCGGATGTTGATCATCTCGACGAAGACCGAGAAGCCCATCGCGAAATAGATGTAGCCCTTCGAGATGTGCTGGCCGAAGCCGTCGGCGACCAGTGAGAGGCCGATCAGGAGCAGGAACGACAGCGCGAGGATCTTGATCGTCGGGTGGGTCTCGACGAACGCGCTGATCGGCTCAGCCGCCACGAGCATCACCAGCACCGCGAGCACGACGGCCGCGACCATGACGCCGAAGTGGTCGGACATGCCGATGGCGGTAATCACCGAATCGAGCGAGAAGACGATGTCGAGCAGCATCACCTGGATGATGACGCTGCGGAACGACGCCGCCTCCTTTGGCTTGCCGTGCTCGCTCTGTCCCTCGAGCTTGTCGTGGATCTCGTAGGTCGCCTTGGCGATCAGGAACAGGCCGCCGCCGATCAGGATCAGATCGCGGCCAGAGATTTCTTCGCCCAGCACCGTGAAGAGCGTCGCCGTGAGCCGGGCCATCCAGGCGATCGAGGCCAGCAGCGCCAGCCGCATCAGCATCGCCATGATCAAACCGACCCGTCGGGCGCGCTTCTGCTCCGACTTTCTCAGCTTGGCGGACAGAATCGAAATGAAGATGACGTTGTCCACCCCCAGAACGATTTCGAGAAACGTCAGGGTGACGAGCGCGACGGCCAGTTCGGTCATGTCTCAGGAATCCCGGGTCAGTTCTTCGTCAGTTCTTCCGCCAGAAGCGGACCTGCAGCTCAGCCCAGCCGGTCGCCTCGAAGTACTCGACCTTGAGGCGCCGGCGCCCGGTCGCAATCGGCACGCGGTCGAGGGCCGATTCGTGCACGTTCCAGCGATCGATCACGAGCTTGCCGTCGATCCAGACGCGCACGCCGTCGTCGCTCGTGACCGAGAGCTCGAAGGTGCCGGGCGGCAGTTGCACGACGGCCTCGGCCCGGAGGACCACGCCGTCGCTGGGCACGCCGGGAGCGAGCGGGCCGGCGCTGAGATAGTCCAGACGTTGCGCCGTCTCGGCGCGCCACGGTGATTTCGTCAACGCCGTCGCAAACGGATCGGCCGTCGAGAGGGGGCTGGTCGACGACTCGACGCGCCAGAACATCACTGTCCAGTCCACCGGCGGATCGAACGTCGAATAGGTGAACGGCACGCGCGCGCCGGCCGCGTAGGTCTGACCGCGCGGTCCGACAACCGCCGTGCCGACGTACTCGAGGGCGATGTCGAGGTCGGCGCCGCGGCCCGGCGTCGTCACGGTCAGTTCACCCGGCACCGGGCCCTCACGGGCGGTGGTCGTGCCGCCCCGGATGGTCTTGAGCGTCCACTGGCCGGGCGGTCCCAGCACCCGGAACTTGAGCGGCCGATCCTGCGGTTTGCCGATCGGCCAGAGCCGCGGGAACCGGTAGTCGTACGGACCCCATTCGTCGACGAGGATCGTCGCGCGGCCGCGGAGCGCGCTGGCGGGCAGCCGGGCGTCGATGGCGCCGGCGAGCCTGACCGGGGCCGGCGGCAGCGGCGGCGGCGGCGACACCGGCCCGGACGGGTCGAACTCGAGACCGGCCATGTCCGCGCCGACCTCGATCGGCGTGGCGACGATGGTGAACGCGTTGCCTTTCGCGCGGACGCCGCTCGTGCGCATGACCGCGAGCCCGGTCTTGTTCCCTTCGAACCGGTTCCCCTCGATGACGTAGTCGCGGCTGCGCGTGTCGCGCGTCTTCGCGTAGCCCCACGCCGGATTCTGGCCGGCGTTGGCCCACACCCGGATCGCGGTCTCGTCGCCCTTGAACGTGTTGCCGACGATTTCGATGTTCTGACCGTGCTCGATCGCGATCGCCTCGGTGTTGCCCGAGAACGTATTGCGAAGGAACGTCGTGCCGTAGCTGTAGCCGGCCCATACACCGTGCCAGCAGTCGTCCACCCGGTTGCCGATGAACGTGTTGCGGCTGAACGTCGCTTCGATGCCGTTGGCGACCGCATGGCTGAAGTCGTTCTCGACGAAGCGATTCTCGTTGGACCCGCCCTTGCCGCTGTCGAGCGTGCTCTGGCCGGCCCAGAGAAACAGGCCGTCGCCGCCGTGCGTCGCCGAGTTGTAGGCGACGGTATTGCGGCTCGACTGCTCGTACATCAGCAACGCCGCCGAGTCCTGGCCGCGGTTATACACGCCGTGGCTATAACCACGGACGTTCCAGTCGAGGCGATTGTGCTGAATGACGCTGTCGGTCGCGCGATACAGGCCGAGCCCGACGCCCGACATCCACGAGAACGTGTTGTTCCAGATTCGGAGCTTCGCCGAACGGGTGACCATCAGGCCGTTCTGTCCCTGCACGGCGCGGTTGTTGTCGACCTCGGCACCGTCACATTCGGCGAGATAGATCGCCGCGCCGTAGCGCAGCCACTGATCCTTGTCGTTGTCGTGGTAGGAGAGCCAATCGACGAGGCTCTCGTGCTCGGGCGTGCTCCACAGGCGCGATTTCCAGTTGTAACTGAAGTCGTTGGCGGTGAGATGGAGCGCCGGCGATTTGCGGGCGAGCAGGCCCACCTTGTAGCCCCGGACCGTGGCGCCGCGCACCGTCACGCCGCGCCCCCCCTCGATCAGGATGCCGACGCCGGCGTACCGGTCCGGATCGCCCAACGGAGCGCCGCCTTCGATCGTGACACCGGTGAAGTCGACGGTGAGGTTCTCCCCCCGGATCGTGATCGCCGGCACATCGTCCTTGACGGTCAAGCGATAGGTGCCCGGCTTGATCCGCGCCGACTCGCTAATCACCATGCCCGACACGGGCGTGGCTTCCTGCGCCGCCTGTCGGGCGCCGACGGGCACGAGGAACATCACGAGCGCGGCGGCCAGGCTTCCGGCACCCGCCAAGCGAAGGGGAACAGACACGCCTCGCGGTTCAGACACCATACAGCTCCGGTCTCCACTCGAGGCCGAGCTCGTCGGGGGGCGCCATGTACCCGAGGAGCGCCGACGCCGCGACGACCGCAGGGCTGGCCAGATAGCCCTCGCCGCCAAGGCCCATGCGATTCTGCCAGTTCCGGTTGAACGACGTGATCGCGCGCTGGCCCGGTGAGAGCGCGTCCTCGCCCTGGCCGAAGCACGGGCCGCACCACGACTGCCGGATCACCGCGCCGACCGACCGGAAGACGTCGGCGATCGACTCGCCGCCGAGCCGCTGATCCGGCCGCTCGATCTGCCGGCCGACGCCGCCGGATCCCGGGAACACCTTGAATTCGCGCGCCGCTTTGGCGAGCCCCCGCGCGCGCGCCGCGCGCACGACGAGCGCCGCCTGGAGCAGATCGTCGTAGCTGCCGTTCGTGCACGATCCGATCAGCGCCTTGTCGAACGTGATGCGCTCGCGCGCGACCTCGCCGGCCGGAAATGCGTTGCCGGGGCTGAACGGCTTGGCGATCATCGGCGCGACGTCGGAGAGGTTGAAGACTTCGTCAATGGCGTAGACCGCGTTCGCGCCGGGCTGAATCAGCGGATACGGCAGTTCGGCCATCCCTTTCGACCGGTACCACCCGGCCGTGAGCTCGTCGGGCGCAAAGATGCCGTTCAGTGCTTCGGCCTCGGCCATCATGTTCGCGATCGTGTTGCGCGAGACCATCGGCAGTTGCCGTCCGTGGTCCACGAACTCGACCGACATCCCCTGCGACTGCGCTGCGCCCCACCGCCGCAGCAGCTCGAGGACGATGTCCTTGCCGCCGACCCAGGGATTCAGCCGGCCCGTGAACACGACGCGCCGCTGGCGCGCGAGCGTGAAATAGATGTAGCCGGTGGACCAGCCGAAGCCGAGCGTGGTCGATCCGACGCCGATCCCGACCGCGCCGTAGGCGCCGTACGCCCGGCTGTGCGAGTCGGCGCCGGGAATGAACTGGCCGGGCAACACCAGCCCCTGCTCCGGAAAGTAGAAATGAAAGATCCCATCGCCAGGCGTGGCGTAGTACGGCTTCTCCAGGCCGTGGAGCGCCGCGAACGCCTGGCCGATCGACGTCTGCTTCTCGTCCTCGCGCTTGCCGGTGAACACGAAATGGTCGTTGGCGATGGCGGCCTGCCGCGGGAAGATCGTCGCGCCGCCGGTGATCTGGTTGAAGGTGTGAATGGCAAACGGCGCGGTGCCGTCGGAGGCGGGCAGCAGGTCCGCGTAGACGCGCAGCGTCGCGCCGGGCCGCAGATCTTCCCGCTTGAGATCTTTGTCTACGCGATGCGCCCAGACGATCTGCTCGGTGGACGTCATCCCGCCGGCCAGCGCCGCGTCGGGAAACTCGACAACGGGCCGGCGCTCCACCGACGATCGGAATTCCCGGCGGCCGACGGCAAAGATCCCGCCGCTCCGCCGGATGTCCTCTTCCTTTGGCGACAGCGGCACCGGCGTATACGTCTTGCTCTGCGTGACGTTGACGATTTCGCGCGACTGCGGGTCGAACGTGAACTCGTCTCCGTCCCGCGCGTCGGCGACCGCCTCGGGACACTGCACGACGTGCAGGCCGAGGTTGAACGCGTTCCGGCGGAAGATGTCGCCCATGTTCTGGCCGCAGATGACGACGAGCTCCAGACCGGCTTCCTCGGCGACCCCCTTGAGGCCCGCCGGACTCATCTCGCGCGACGATCCGATGGCAAACCGGTCGCCGGCGATGAGGAAGGTCTCGCCACGGTGCACCCGCTGCCGGAACTCGGGCATGAGGTAGCGGAACGACCCCGCCTTCCAGCGACCGTCGAGCGTCTCGAGGCTCTCGGAGACGCAATCGGCCGCGGGCGTGATCTGATCGGTATCGATCGCGTCACGCTTCTTCGTCCCGGGCGGCGCCTTCGGATCCCAGAAGATCAGTGCGCGGCCGCGCACCAGGCGGCCCGCCGGCGCGGCGCCGCGGTCGCTCGTGACGTCAGGCGCCGCGACCTGATCCACCGACACGCCGGGCTTGAGACGTGCCGGCTCCAGACGATGCATACAATCTCTTATCGTAACTGGTTAATGAGGCAATGGGGCAATGAGGCAATGGGGCAATACAAGCGCTTGTCTCTGAACGTAGGGCGGGTGGGGTTGCGACCCGACGGACCCGCGGCTCGAAACCCGAGCCGCGCTACGACCGAAGGGACAAGTGTTTGTATTGCCCCATTGCCCCATTGCCTCATTGCCTCATTGCCTCATTAACCGTCATCTCTCCGTTCGTATCCGTCGCACGTCCTGACCGGCAGTCTTGGATACCGCGGAAAGCGGGGATTGGTCTTCGACTTCTCGCAGAAGATGAAGCGGCTGCCGCGATCGCTCGTCACGACGCGCTCGTGGCGGCACGACGCGCAGAGTCCGATGTCCGCTTCCGCTTGCCGAGGTGTCGGTCGATCGTTCATGATGAGCCCCGATGTTCATGTCCGAAGCCACCACGCGTGCCGTCCGCGTGTCGGTCATTTCAGAGTACGCGCCCGACCGATCGCGGCCAACCGATCAACAGTGGTTCTTCCTCTACACGATTACGATCGCCAACGGCGGCGAGGACACGATCCAGCTCCTCTCGCGCCACTGGTTCATCACCGACGCCACCGGCCACGTCGAAGAAGTGCACGGACCGGGCGTGGTCGGCGAGCAGCCCGTGCTGGCCCCGGGCGAGGAGTACACCTACACGTCGGGCGCGACGCTGCGTACCTCGTTCGGCACGATGGAGGGCACCTACGACATGGTGAACGCCGCGGGCACCCCCTTCGAGGTGACCATCCCCAAGTTCACGCTGAGCGAACCCTACACCGTGCACTAGAGCCGTTCGCAACTACTCGAACGCGCAGTCCTTCGCCAGCGCCCGCTTCAGCAGGTGCAGGTAGTCGCGACGCGGAATCTCCACGGCGCCGAATTGCTCGAGATGCGGCGTCACCCATTGCGTGTCGAGCAGCAGGAAACCGCGGCGCGTGAGCCGGGTGACCAGCTCGGCCAGCGCCACTTTCGACGCGTCCCGCACGCGGTGGAACATCGACTCGCCGAAGAACGCGCCGCCGAGGTGGACGCCGTACAGGCCGCCGGCCAGCTCGCCGCCCTGCCAGGCCTCGATCGAGTGTGCGATCCCGAGGCGATGGAGCGCGAGATAGCACTCGATGATCTCGACGCTGATCCACGTGCCGTCGTCGGGACGATCGGCACAGGCGCGCATGACGGCCTCGAAGGCGCGATCGGCGGTGACCTCGAAGCGGCCGCTCCGCATCACGCGCGCGAGCCTGGCCGGGACGTGAAACGTCTCGAGCGGCAGGACGCCCCGCGGATCGGGCGAGAACCAGCCGATCTGGCCGTCTTCGACGGCCATCGGGAAGATGCCCTCGCGGTAGGCGCGGACAACCAGGGCGGGGTCGAGCGAGGTCTGCGGCGGCACAGCTCGCGTCTCTGGCTGTCAGTACTCGGGCGGCGGCTCGATGAACGGCTGCGGAGTCGGCCCCGGATCGGGACGGCCGCTGCCCGCCAGCCGGCTGATGGCGCGCACGCTCATGTCGCGATCCAAGAGGCTCTGGCAGGACAGGCGCACGCCGGTCAGGCCCTTGGCGGCCAGCACCGTCCGCTCGGCCACCGTCATCCGCTCCGGCTCGCCGGCGATGAACTCGACGCGGCAGGTCGTGCACCGCGCGCGGCCGCCGCACGCGTGGAGTTGATCGATCTGCGCGTCCTGCTCGAGCGCGAGCACGAGCCGCTTGTTCATCGGCACGTCGAACGTGCCCTCGCCCTCAACCGTCAGCTTCGGCATTGTGACTCCGAAAACGACCACTGTATCTATCTCTGATCGTCGGGATCAAATAGTCCCGGAACGCGGACGTGAAGTCGTGCTTCGGCGCGAACCCCCAGTCGGATCGCGCCGCCGAATCGTCCACGTCCTCGGGCCACGAATCGACGATGCCCTGGCGCTTCTGATCCACTCGGTAGGTCACGTCCGCCTGCGGAAACGCCCGGAGCACTTCCTGCCGCACCTCGTCGGCCGTCGGCGCAAACGCGCCGAGGTTGTAGGCGCTCCTGGTGATCTGCGCGCGCGGCGCCGCCGCCAGCGCGAGGAGCGCTTCGACGCCGTCGGGCATGGCCATGAACGGGATCCGTGTGTCGGGCCGGACGAAACAGGCGTAGGGCTCGCCCTGCGCGGCCGCGTGAATCATCTCGGGCGCGTAGTCGGACGTGCCGCCGGACGGCATGGTCATGGCCGAGATGAGCCCGGGAAAGCGCACGGCCCGAAAATCGACCCGCCCGACCTGTGAGTCGGCCGCGAGCTGTTTATAGTGGTGCGCGTAGTAATTGCCGAGCTGCTCACAATACAGCTTGTTGCACCCGTACATCGTCACCGGCTGCGCCCAGTCTGCCTCGCGCACCCGTCCGGCGCGCCGCTTGGCCTCGAGACTCGGCAGCCCGTAGGCGGCGATCGACGACGGATAGAGAAACGTCACCGGGCGGCCATGCGACTCCGCCTCGTGCTGAGCGAACTCGAGCAGGTTGAGCGTGCCTTCGACGTTGACCTCGTGCGCCGCGACCGGGGAGAACTCGGCCCGGGTCGAGAGCAGCGCCGCGAGGTGAAAGACCAGATCGACTTCGAACTCGGCAAGGATGCGCTCGAGCGCGCTGCGGTCGAGGATCGAGCCGCGTGTCTCGCGCTGGACCTTGCGCGCCATATCGGGCGCAAGCGGCGCGAGATCCAGGGTCACGATCGGCCGCGCGCCGTCTTCGGCGAGCCGGTCGATCAGGCCGTGGCCGATCTCCCCGGAGGCACCAGTGATCAGGACGACAGGTTTGCGCATGCCCGGAGCACTACCCTCGCGAGACGAGCCACATGAAGTGGACGACGGAGCCGATGATGGACAGCATCGAGAGGGCCAGGCACACGACCGCGATGGCCATGTGATTGACGCGCTCGGGCTTGAGGGGATCGAGCCACCGGCCCGCGAGGTAGCCGCCCGCAAAGCCGCCCGCGTGCGCGTAGTTGTCGATGCCGGGCATGAGAAACCCGAACACGAAGCCAGTGAGCGCCCAGCTCATTGCCTGGCCTCGCACGAGACTCGAGCCCGATCGCCGCCCGTAGTAGACGAGCGCTCCGAGGAGTCCGAAGATCGACGCCGAGGCGCCCACCGTCAAATCGGCGCCACGCAGGAACGGGATCGGCATGCCTCCGAGCACGAATCCGGCGATGGAGCTTGCTGAAAATCCGAGAATGCCGCCGACCGTGTACACGATCACCATGCGGCCCGGTCCGTAAAGCTCGCCGACCGCCGGCGCAAGCTGCCGGATCCACATCAGATTGAAGAGGATGTGAAGCGCCGATCCGTGCAGCCAGGCCGCGCTCAGCACCGTCCACCAGCGATGGTACTGAAACACCGGTACCGCGCCGCTCGCGCCGAAGATAAAAAGGCTGTCGCCACGCGGGGACATCAGATCGAACAGCCCGCCGCCCATCCCGACGCCGCCGCGCATCAGCGTCAGCGCGTAAACGACGATGCAGAGCCCGGTGACGAAGGGCACGAACCCCATGTCATGTCCGAGGCTGCGGAGCGCCGGACCGAATCCCCACAACCCGGGATTACGACGGCCGCAGTGATAGCACTTGTCGTCGTTGACGCCGACCAGGTATCCGCACGAAACACAGACGACCGATCCGGTCGTCTGACGCTTGAACATCCTCGGGAGAATAGCACGCGGCGAACGGTCATAATCCAGCCGATGCGCGTGCTCGTGACGGGCGGAACCGGCTATCTCGGTCAGGCGATCGTGCGGGCGCTGACCGCGCGCGGACATGAGCCGGTCGTCTTCGCCCGTCACGCGTCGCGCGCGGGTCTGCCGGGGCGCGCCGTGAACGGCGACGTGCGCGATCGGGCGGCGCTCATCGAGGCGGCGCGCGGCTGCGATGCGCTCTGCCACACCGCCGCGCTCGTGAGCGTCTGGCGCCGCGATGCGAGCGAATTCGACGCGGTCAACGTCGGCGGACTCGAGCATGCCGTCGCCGCCGCCGAGGCAGCCGGACTCGTCAAGGTGGTCTACACGTCGTCGTTCCTGGCGCGGCCGCCTTTGGGACGGACCGCGCCGCTCCGCGCGAACGACTACCAGCGGACAAAAGTCCTCGCCGACGAGCTCGCGAAGCGGGCGCGCGATGCCGGCGCGCCGATCGTCCGGATGTATCCCGGCGTCGTCTACGGGCCCGGGACGATGACCGAGGGCAATCTGCTGGGCCGCATGTTTCAGGATCACCGCGCGGGCCGGCTGCCCGGACTCATCGGCCCCGAGCATGTCTGGTCCTACGCCTGGATCGACGACGTCGCAGATGCGCACGTCACGGCCGTCGAGCGCGCAAAGCCCGGCAGCGACTACGAGCTGGGCGGCGCGAACGTGCCACAACAACGCCCGTTCGAGATCGTGCGTGAGCTCGGCGGCGGTGACGTGCCGAGACGGATTCCATTCGCCGTGGCGGCCGTGGCGGGCACGGTCGAAGAATGGTGGGCGCGCCTCACGGGCCACGCCCCGCGACTGACCCGCAGCACCGTCGAGATCTTCCGCCACGACTGGCCGGTTGACGCCGCCGCGGCGATCCGGGATCTCAACTATCGGGTCATGCCGCTCGTCGAAGGGATTCAAAGGCTGCTTGCTGAACTCGGCATTGGGCACTAGGCACTCGGCACTCGGCACTCGAAAGGCAGAAGGGCAAAAGCCAGAACGGTCTAGTCCCGGTGCCCAGTGCCCAATGCCCAGTGCCCAGTGCCGAGGGCCCGGTGCGAGTGCCGAGTGCCCAGTGCCGAGTCCCCGGCCGGAACTCGACTACGTAAGTCCTCGTAGACACAATCGGATACGGACTAACCGTGCAGGAACCCTCCCGTCTAAGCCTTCAGATGCAGCTCGACGACGCGGCTGCCGTCGCGCAAGCGAAGGGCGGCGACCAGGAGGCGTTTCGGGTGCTCGTCGAGCGGCATAGTCGAAGCATCTACCGGCTGGCGTATCGCATGACGGGCAAGCCGGAAGATGCCGAGGACGTGGTCCAGGAGACTTTCGTGCGGGCCTACAAGCAGCTCGTGCGATTCGAGGCGCGGTCGAATTTTGCGACCTGGCTGTACCGGATCGGCTTCAACTGTTCGATCGATTACATGAGAGCACGACCGCACAGAGAATCAGCCGAGGCGCACGACACGCTCGAGCGGCTGTCACCGGGCGACAGCGGCCCTTCGATGGACGACAGAGTGTTCGCGGGCCAGATCGGCGAGAAGGTCCAGGACGCCCTGAAAGATCTCAGCCCGCAGGAGCGGGCGGCGTTTCTGATGCGGCACTACCACGGTTGCTCGATCGAGGAAATCTGCGAGGCGCTGGGGTTGAAGTCCAACGCGGCCAAGCACTCGATCTTCCGGGCCGTGAAGAAGATGCGCGTGGCGCTCCGGCCGCTGATGAATGCGCGCGTGGAATCGTAAGGCGAACTATGAGTCACCCGACTGACGACGATCTGATCCTCCACTTCTACGGCGAGTTGCCGCCCGGGGAGGCCGCACAGGTGGACGGCCACCTGCGGGCGTGCGCGTCGTGCCACGACGCGTGGTCGGAGCTCGGCGAAACGTTGAAGCTGGTGGACGCGGCGGCCATCCCCGAACCGCCGGACGGCTTCGAACGGGTGATGTGGGCCAAGGTGCAGCAGACGCTGCCGGCGCCGCGCCGCGGCTCGTTCTGGAACTGGCGTCAACTGGTGCCGATCGCCTCGCTTGCAGCCGTCGTCCTGGCGGCCGTGACGCTGTCGTACAGGGCGCCCGGGAAGGCGCCGGCGGCGCGACCCGAGATGGCGCCGATGGTCAAGACGGTGGCCGATCCGAACCGGACGAGCGAGCGTGTGCTCCTGACCGCGCTCGACGGCCACTTCGAGCAGACCGAGCTGCTGCTGACCGAACTCCTGAACGCGCCCGAAGACGGCGCGGCCGGATTCGATTACGAGCGAGCGACGGCGGACGACCTGGTGGCGTCGGGCCGGCTGTATCGGATGACCGCCGAGCAGATCGGCAAGCAGCATCTGGCGGCCATCCTCGAAGATCTCGAACCGGTGCTGATGGAAATCGCGCGCAGCCCGGAAAAATCCAATCGAAACGCACTCAAATCTCTTCGCTCGCAAATCGGCGACGACGACCTCCTCTTCAAAGTCCGGGCCGTCACGAACGAAATTCGCGAGCGCCAACAGGAAATGATCACGACACACGAGGGCAGCTTATGAAACGAGCGATTCTGGTCCTAGCGATGCTTGGCTTGCCACTGGTGGCCGCGGCACAGACGCCGCCGCCGGCGCCGCTTCCCCCTGTGGCGGTGCCGGCGCCGGCCGTGCCGCCGACGCCTCCGGTGATGGCAGTGCCGATGCCGATGCCCGCGCCGCGTCCCATGATTGCGCCGGTCTATGTTGATCAACTGGCGATCCAGGAAGCGGTTGAGCGCGCGCAGATCGCCGTGGAGGTCGACGTCGAGCACATCAAGGAACAGGCGCGGATGGCGGCCGAAGACGCCAAATTCGCGATGAAATACGCGCCCGTCGAGTGGGCCTTCCAGGATCGGATGTTCGCGACGACCTTTGGACAGGAGGGCGATCAGAACTTCAGCAGCGGCCAGGGCCACCTGGGCCAGCGCCAATATGAGCAGGCGATCATGCGGTTCGATCGCAGCATCGCGCAGAAGAGCCCCCGCGCCGACGCCTCGCTCTATTACAAGGCCTGGGCTCAGTTCAAGCTCGGCAAAACGGAAGACGCGGTCGCCACGATCGCCCAGCTGCGGAAGGAGTACCCGCAGAGCCGCTATCTGAACGACGCGAAGGTGCTCGAGGCCGACGCGCGCCGCCTCAAGCCGCAGGACATCGTGGACGACGACGAGATCCTGATCCTGGCGATCGGCTCGCTGCAGCAGGCGGAAGCCGAGCGCGCGGTCCCGCTACTCGAGGCCGTCCTGAACAAGAACAACTCGCTGGCGGTCAAGAAGCGTGCGCTCTACATGCTGGCGCTGAAGAGCGATCAGCCCAAGGCGCGCGCGATTCTGCTCAGCTACGCGAAGGGCGGCGGCAACCCGGACTTGCAACTGGAAGCGATCCGCTACATCGCGCAGAACCGCGACCGCCAGACGACCAGCGCCGATCTGCAGCAGATCTACCAGAGCACGCAGGACACGGCGGTGAAGCTCGCGATCATCAGCGCGTTCCGCCAGTCGGGTAACACGCCGATGCTGGTGAACATCGCGAATTCGACCGCCACGCCGATCGAGATCCGCCGCTCGGCCATCAACGGAATCGCCGGCATCGGCGTGCCGCAGGATCTCTGGGTGCTCTACCAGAAGGAAGAGAACAAGGATCTCCGGCTGCAGATGATCAGCGCCTTCGGTTCGATGGGGGCGCTCGATCAACTCAACCAGGTGCTCAAGACGGAGAAGGATCCGGAAGTCCGCCGCCGTGCGGTCCGCAGCCTGGGCAACCTCAAGTCCGAGCAGACCGGCAAGATGCTGGTGGACATGTACGGCACCGAACCGGACGTCGAGACGCGGCAGGCCGTCATCAGCGCGCTCGGCAACCAGAACAACGCGGAAGCGCTCGTCGCCATCGCGCGCAAGGAGCAGAACCTCCAGCTCCGGACGTCGATCGTCAAGCGGCTCGCCGACATGGCCGAGCGGTCGAAGGTGGCCGCCGACTTCATGCTCGAGATCATCAAGAAGTAGGTGCAGGGTGCACGGTGCACCCTGCACCCAGAAACTGAGGTCGCCATGAGCTTTGTTTCTTCTGTCGTCGTTGCCGCGACGACGCTCGGCGCCGTCGTACCGCTGCGGCCGGTGATGCCGGCCGTCCCGCGGGCGCAGTCCGCGCCCGCGCCGCAAATTCAAAACGGACGCCTCGAGACGCGCGCCGTCACGTCGCTCGAGCGCGACCTCCCGTCGCTCGGCGGGCCGGAGCCGGTGTGGGCGTTCTGGCGCGTCGCGATGATCGACGGCGAACGCGGTCCCTGCAGCACCTATATGTACAGCGATCGTGAGCCGGTCATCCGCGGCGAGCTGCTCGACAACGGCATCAGCGGCACGATCATCGGCAACGAACGCCCGCAGATCACGCCGCCGGTTGGTCCCATCCCGCTCGAGGCGGGCACCGGGCTCCTGATCTTTGCCCGAGTCGTCGAAGGGCGCGTCGAACGCGTGCGGACGATCGGCGACGACTGTCCGGTGGACGCGAACGGCCGGACCGTGTACGCGCTGACGGGCGTCACGCCCGCTGACAGCCTGCGGTATCTGGATACGTTCACGAAGATGACCGGCGACCGGCTCTCGGTGACCGCACGCCGCAACCTGGCGGACTCGGCGCTCGCGGCGATCCGCCGCCACCGCGACGCCGGCGCCGACGCGATCCTGGACCGCATCGCGACGAGCGATCTCGACAGCGATCTGCGCCGGTCTGCGGCGACCGCGCTGGCCACCTCGCGCGGCGCGCATGGCTTCGCCACGGTCAAGCGTCTCGTGGAGACCGAACAGGTGCCGGATCTGCGGCGCAGCTTCGTCACGGCGCTCGGCCAGACGCGCGAGCCCGGCACCGTCGAAGCGCTGCGGCCGCTGCTCCGCGACGCCGACGCGCGCGTGCGGTCGCAGGCGGTCTTTTACTTCGCGCAGCGCGGCGGCCCCGCCGTCGTGCCGGAAATCAGGAAACTGCTCGAGACCGAGACCGACGCCAGCGTCAAACAGCAAGCCGTCCGCGGCTTGTCCCGGCTGCCCGCCAACGACGCGGTCCCGCTGCTGATTCAGATGGCGCGCAACTCCACCGATCCGGTCGTGCGGAAGGAATCGGTGAACTCCCTCAGCCAGTCACGCGACGCGCGGGCGATCGCGTATCTCGAGGAGCTGATCAAGCGATAACGACGGAACGGCGGTAAACTCCTACTCCAAGTAGGAGGCTGCAATGTTCCGCCAGGTCCGTCTCTGCGTACTGCTGTCGCTCATCCTCGCCGTCAGCGGACCGGTCGCCGTTTCCAGCCTGAAGGCTGACGCGCCCCAGGCGCAGGCGGCCGCGCCGGGACCGTCGGCGGTGGCCGCCGACCCGGCAGTGATCGCGGCCTATCAATGGCGCAGCATCGGGCCCGATCGCGGCGGCCGGTCGATTGCCGTGAGCGGCGTCAAAGGCCGGCCGCGCGAGGCCTACTTCGGCGCGACCGGCGGCGGTCTGTGGAAGACGACCGACGGCGGCGAGACATGGGCGCCGGTGACCGACGGTCAGATCACGAGCTCGTCGGTCGGTGCCGTCGCGGTCTCGGAATCCAATCCCGACATCGTCTTCATCGGCACGGGCGAGTCGTGCATCCGCGGCAACATCATGGCGGGCGACGGCCTGTACAAGTCCTCGGACGCCGGCAAGACCTGGACGCATGCCGGCTTTCGCGAGGCACAGAACATCTCGCGCGTCCGCATCCACCCGACCAATCCGGACATCGTGCTGGTGGCGGCGTTCGGCCAGTACGGTGTGCCGAACGACGAGCGTGGGGTGTTCAAGAGTACCGACGGCGGTAAGACATGGCGGAAGGTACTCTTTCGGGACAACAAGACCGGAGCGGTGGATCTGTGGATCGACCGGCGCAACCCGAACGTCGTGTTCGCGGCGATGTGGGAAGCCTTCCGCAAGGAATACCAGATGTCGAGCGGGGGCCCCGGCAGCGGGCTCTTCAAGTCCACCGATGGCGGCGACAACTGGACCGAGATCACACGCAGTCCCGGCCTCCCGGTCGGCGTGATCGGGCGCATCGGCGTGTCCGTGTCTGGCGCCGACTCGAATCGCGTCTACGCGCTCGTCGAGCACGAGAACGGCGGGCTGTTCGTGTCGGACGATGCCGGCGCGTCGTGGAAGCTGGCCAACGAGTCGCGCAACATCCGGCAGCGCGCCTTCTACTACACCCACGTGATCGCCGATCCCGCCAATCGCGACACCGTCTACATGCTGAACACGGCGGCGTTTCGCTCGACCGACGGCGGCCGGACGCTCGCCAACGTGGGCGGCGGCACGCACGGCGACCATCACGATTTGTGGATCGACCCCGACAACGCGCAGCACCTCGTCATCGCCAATGACGGCGGCGGCGCGGTCTCGATGGCCGGCGGTAACGGCTGGACCGCGCAGGATTTCCCGACGGCGCAGTACTACCACGTGATTACGACGAAGCATCTGCCGTATCACGTCTGTGGCGCGCAGCAGGACGGCAGCACCGTCTGCCTGCCGAACGAGACCGGTGGCGGCGGGGGCCGGGGCGGTGGCGGGGGTGGTGGCGGCGGTGGCGGCCGCGGCGGCGGCGCGGCACCCGCGCTCTACAGTCCGGGCGGCGCCGAGCCGGGCTACGTCGCGCCCGACCCGAAGGACACCGACGTCTTCTATGCCGGCGGGAACAACGGATCGTTCCTCACGATGATCAACCGGAGGACCGGGCAGGCGCGCGAAGTGCACCCGTACCCGCGCATGTTCTCGGGCGAGCCGGCCAGCGCGCTCGTCGAACGCGTGCAGTGGACGTTCCCGATCGTGTTCTCCCCGGTGGATCCGAACGTGCTCTTCACGGCCACGCAGCACGTGTGGCGCACGACGACCGGCGGTCAGACCTGGGACAAGATCAGCGACGACCTCACGCGGCACGATCCGGCGACCATGGGCCATTCCGGCGGTCCCATCACCGGCGATATGAACGGCCCCGAGGTCTATGCCACGGTCTTTGCGTTGGCGCCGTCGAAGATGGACGTCAACGTCGTCTGGGCCGGATCGGATGACGGCCTGGTGCACGTCACCCGCAACGGCGGCAAGTCCTGGACGAAGGTGACGCCGCCCGGGATGCCCGACTTCGGCCGCGTCAGCATCATCGACGCATCGCCGTTCGACGCCGGGACGGCCTACGTCGCTGTCAAGCGGCCGCTCCTCGGCGACGCCGCCCCGTATGTGTTCCGCACGCACGACTATGGGCGCACGTGGACGAAGATCGTGAACGGCATCAAGCCGAACGATTACGTGCATGCCGTCCGCGAGGACAGCAAGCGCCGCAACATGCTCTATGCCGGCACGCAGCACGGGATCTACTACTCATACGACGACGGTGACACGTGGCATTCGCTCTCGCTGAACCTGCCGGACGTGCAGGTCTCCGACATCTGGGTGGAGGAAAACGACATCGCCATCTCGACGATGGGACGGTCCTTCTACATCCTCGATGACCTCGGCCCGCTGCGGCAGTTCGGGGCGCAGGCCGCCTCGGCCGGCGACGCCTATCTCTTCGCGCCCGACGACGCGATCCGATCATTCAGCGCGGCGACGATCAAGTACTGGGTCAAGCGGCCGCTGACGTCAGCGAAGGTCGAGGTACTCGACAAGGCCGGCACGGTCGTCCGCACCTTCGAGAACGCGGGTGCCGGCGACGCCCCGGGCGGCGCAGGCGCAGGCGGCGCGGGTGGCGCGGGCGCGGGTGCGGGCGGCGCGGGTGGACAAGGCGCGGCCGCACAGGCTGCAGGCGGCGGACGCGGTGGCCGCGGCGGTGGCGGAGGCGGCCTCGGCGCGCCCACCGGCGCCGGCTTCAACACCGTGACGTGGGACCTGCGCTATCCGAGCGCCTCCTCGTTTCCGGGCATGATCCTCTGGGGCGGCGGCGTGCAGGGACCCCTTGCCGCGCCCGGCACGTACACGGTGCGGCTGACCGCGAACGGTCAGACGCAGACACAGACCTTCCGCGTACGCCGCAATCCTCTACACAAGGACGTCAGCGACGCCGACCTGCAGGCACAATTCGACCTCGCCATCCAGATTCGAGACAAGACGAGCGAGGCGAACAACGCCGTGATTCAAATCCGCGCGATCAAATCAGCGGTGCAGGACCGCCTCGCGAAGTCGAGCGACGCGCGCCTCAAGGCCGCGGGCGACAAGCTCACCGCGAGCCTGAGCGCCGTCGAAGGCGAGATCTACCAGGTGAAGAACCAGAGCGGCCAGGATCCGCTCAACTTCCCGATCAAGGTCAACAACCGCCTGGCTTCCCTGCTCTCGGTCGTCAACGTCGGCGCCGGCCGCCCGATCGGCAACGCGGCCGCCATCTTCAAGGACCTCACCGCCGAGCTCAAGGTACAGACCGACCGGCTTGCCCGCGTCGTCGCCGAAGATCTCGCCGCCTTCAACGGCGAAACCAAACGACTCGGACTGGACGTCGTGAGGGACAAATGAATTCAGGGATTCGGGGATTCGGGATTCAGAGATTCAAGAGCCTGAACCCTGAACCCTGAACCCTGAACCTTTGAATCTCGGAATCTCTAGATCCCTGAATCCCGAATTCAAGTGTCTTTGTCTGTTGCATTTGTCCTGCGTCGTAGTATAAATAGGCCATGGGTCGTCGCCACGAGAGTCTCGGGGAGTTCGAACTGTCGGTGCTGCTCGCCATCGCCCACCTCGGGCAGGGGGCGTACGGCGTACCGATCCGGCAGGAAATCGAGCGGCGCACGGGCCGGACCGTCGCCGTGGGTGCGCTGTATACGGCGCTCGATCGGCTGGAAAAGAAGGGCTTCCTCCGATCGGAAATGTCGGACCCCACGCCCGAACGGGGCGGCCGCTCCAGGCGGCATTTCTGGTTGTGCGCGGCGGGCGCCGAGGCGCTGCGCCGGTCGCGGGCGCTGATGGACAGCATGTGGCGGGGGCTGAAACCCGACTTCAAGGTGGGCCGGTGAGCGGGCGACGTCCGCCCCGGCTGTTTGAGTGGTTGGTCGGGTTGTCGCTCGATCGGCAGGATCGTCAAGTCGCGCTCGGCGATCTCGCCGAGGAGTACGCGGCGCGGTGCCGGCAGGATGCCCGGGCGGCGCGGCGGTGGTACCGGCGGCAGGTGCTCGCATCGATGACGCCGAACCTGCGGCGCCGGTGGCGGCCGGAGGTCGAGGACTCTCCGGAAGGAGCGCGTATGGGATCGCTGCTGCAGGATCTTCGGTTCGGCTGGCGCATGTTGCGCAAGCGGCCGCTCGTCACTGCGACCGCCGTGGCGTCACTCGTCGTCGGCATGGGCGTCTCGACGGTCGTCTTCGGCCTGCTGAACGCGGTGCTGTTCCGGCCGCTGCCGCTGTCGCAGCCCGATGACCTCGGGTTGATCCTCGAGCGGCGCGACAGCGGGCTGAACCACAATTTTTCGTACAGCGATTTCACGGAGTTCCGCGCCGCGCAGCAGAGCTTCACGGATCTGGTGGCGTATGAGGCCATGCAGGTCACCCTCGATCAAACTGGCGGCGCCGAGGTGATCTCCGGCGAGCTGGTCTCGGCCAGCTTTTTTCAAACGCTCGGGGTGCCGCTCCGGATGGGCCGCGGGCTCACCGACGCCGACGATCGCGCCGATGGTCCGCCAGTTGTCGTCGTCAGCGATGGGCTGTGGCGGCGCCTCACGAACTCTGCCGGCTCGATCGAGAACCGGACGATCGTGCTGAACCGTGAAGCGTTCACCGTGGTCGGAGTGGCGGCGCAGCCCTTTCGTGGCATGCAAGTCGGTCGGGAAGCGTCCGTCTGGGCGCCGCTCCGCTATCAGAAGGCGCTGGATCCGTCTGACGGCGGCGACTTCCTCACGCGCCCGACGGTGAGCTGGCTGACGTTGATGGGCCGCCTCAAGCCCGGGGTCACGGCCGCCAAGGCGGCCGACGATCTCGGCCGCCTGGAAGCGGGTCTCCCGAAGACACCGAACCGTGCCCGGACGCGCGCGTTCGTCGTGCAGTCCGGACGGCAGGGCGACTCGATGGTGCCGGAACTTACGGCGTCGCCGCTGCAATTGCTGCTCGCCGCGGCCGGATTGGTGATGCTCGTCGCATGCGCGAACGTCGCCGGCCTGCTGCTCGCCCGCGGTACGGAACGCGCGCGGGAGCTCGCGATGCGTGCCGCACTCGGCGCGAGCCGGGCGCGGCTCATGCGCCAGCTGCTGGCCGAGGCGCTCGTTCTCGGCGCCGGCTCGGCGGTGCTCGCGCTCCTCGTCGCGACCTTCGCGACGCGCCTGGCGTTGCCGCTGATGACGGCGTTCGGCAGCCCGGTGATGCTGGACGTGTCACCGGACTGGCGTGTCGTGTTATTCGCCGCGGCGCTCGGCGTCGGCGCGACGGCCATCTTCGGCCTCGTCCCGATGGCCGCCACATTGCGAAAACAGTTGACGCCGGCGTTCGCGGAAACCAGCCGCGGCGCCTCGGCCGGACGCCGGCGCGGATTGCTCCGCCACGGCCTCGTCGTGCTGCAGTTCGCGCTGTCGCTGGCGCTCGTCGTGGTCGCGACGCTGCTCGTGCGGACGCTGCACAACCTGCGCACCATGCCGACCGGCTTCGACGTTGAGCACATCGCGCTGCTCGAGGTAGATCCAGCCGCGGCGCAGTACAAGGGCGCGCGCATGGCCGCCTACCTCGAGGCGGCTGCGGCGCGGCTCGCGGTCGTCCCGGGCATCCGCGCGGTCGGCTACGCGCGCGTGCTCCCGCTCGACTTCGGCGGCTCGCGGACCAGCGCGACGATCGACGGATATCAACCGGCACCCGGCGAGGACATGGAAATCAACTTCAACCGCGTGTCGGTGTCGTATTTCGACGCAATGGGCCTGCGGGCGATCGACGGCCGCGTCTTTGACGGCACCGACGTTCCTGGCGCGCCGGCCGCCGCCGTCGTCAACGAGACGATGGCACGGCGCTACTGGAAGGATGGCCGCGCCGTCGGTCGCGTGTTCCACCTGGGCCGGGACGACGCCCTGACCGTCGTCGGCGTGGTGCCGGACGTGAAGTACCGGACGCTGCGCGAGGAGCCCGGCCCGTCGTTCTATCTCGCGGCGCCGCAACTGCCCCCGTTCCCCGGCGCGTTCCACGTCCGCACCGCCGAACCGCCGGCACGGTTGCTCGACACGTTGCGGCGGACGCTCGCCAGTGTGGACGCGGCAGTGCCGGCGACGCGCGTCCGGACGCTCCGTGAGCAGGCGGATCTGAACCTGAGCGATGAACGGCTCGCGATGACGATCGGCCTGGCGCTCGCCGGCGCCGCCCTGCTGCTCGCTGCGGTCGGTTTGTTCGCCGCGATGTCTTACGCGGTCACGCAACGCACTCGCGAGATTGGCGTGCGCATGGCGCTCGGCGCCGTCCCTCGAGACCTCAAGCGTCTCTTGCTGGGACAGGGGCTGGCGCTCGCCGCGATTGGCAGTGCCGGCGGCGTGGGATTTGGCCTGCTCCTGGCGCGCGCCATCGAGGCGCGGCTGTTCGGCGTCAGTCCGACCGACCTGGCGAGCCTGACCGTGTCGGTGGCGCTCCTCGTGGCCGTCGCCCTGATCGCAAGCTGGCTCCCCGCGCGCCGGGCTTCGAAAGTGGATCCGGTGGAGGCGTTGAGGGTGGAGTGATAGGCATGCAGTCCCGGCCCGTGCCGACGTCCGAAGCGGGAACCGCTACCGGCTCCCCGGCGGCACGAGGTTCTTCGCGCGCAGGTACACGGTGCTGATGCCGAACATCTCGGCGTTGTGCGCGAGCAGGCCGGCGAGCACGGCGCCGCGCGCAAGCTCGCCAGCCCCTTTGCGTACGAACTCCACCGCTGACACCTCGGTCAGCGACGCGAACGCCGGATCGCAGAATGCGATCGCATCGCCGAGCCCCTGCACGACTCCAGCCTTCGTCGTCGCGCCCTTCTCGATCGACACCGCGGGCCGCGCGACCCCGCGCGCAACGGCACATTCCGCGAACATACCGTCGGCCGCGTGCGCGATGACGGCCGCGAACGTCCGTGCCTCCGGCATCGTGCTCGGCTTGAACTCGTAGTCAGCTGCCGGCATCTTCTCGGCTGCCTCTTGCAGACTGCGCGCGCTGCCGCGATAGCCCCCCTGCAGGTAGCGCGCGAGCCCGATTTGCGCGCCAGCAGGAATCTGTGCTGACACGATCGACACGCCGGCCGCGAACGCGGCCATCAGCCATCCAACTCGGCCCATGGAACCTCCTCCTGGGGACAAGTCCTTAGACACCGGACATCTTGAGACCGACCGTCACCCCATTTGACCGCCGCGCGACGTGTTTTGTACCGCCAACCGCTGTGCGGGACTCAGGGCTCAAAGGAGCCACTACTCCGGGGGTTCGGTTCTGGAGGCAAACTCAATGAACGGTTCGCGCAGGAACCTCGGAACCGAACCTCGGAACCCCGGAACCTCGGAACGACGGAACCGACGGCGTTTTACTTTTTATTCAAATTCGCCGGATCGAAATCCTTCTGAATCGCGCGCATGGCGGCGACGATGAGGTCGCGGTCGGCGGTCCAGATCTCGCCTGACTCGTACCGGACGCGATCGACGTAGACCACGGCCGTGTGGAAGGCGAACGCCGAGTCGGTGGCCGTCGTCCAGGCGCCGCGTTCGCGGGCGCGCGGCGAGACCTGCTCCGTCGATATCCCCGCAGTCCGCGCCAGGAACTCGTTCCAGAGATCGAACGACATGAGGCCGAACTGAATCGCGACGACCTTCTGGTTGGACCGATTGCGGTACTCGACCTCGTGGCGGATGCCTTCAGGCGCGTCGTTGGAGCGCTTCGAGTACTCAGCGCGATAGGCCGTGACCTGAATCGGCGCCTCGGCCTGCTCGACGATCCGATTGTCGTGCCGCAGACTCTGCGGCACCGGCGCGGCCGCGCCGAAGAGCGACAGGCCGACCCAGGCGGCGGCGATCAAGGGGTGACTGAACATCTCGCGGGACAGACGTTACCCAAAGCCGGCGCTCCGGGCAATGGGTTCCTGCGTTCAGAGCGGTTTGCACCCGGCTGGCGGCCGAGATGCCGGCTCCAGGCCTATGGCGTTTTCGACAACCGTGTAGCCTGCTGCAGGCCGAATTTGCCGCAGCGCGGCCGACGTTCCCATCATGCGGAGGCCGCGCGAGCGTGCGGCTGAGGCCAGCAGCAGGCTACACGGTTGTCGAAAACGCTTTAGTGGACCGGCAGGTCGTCGGTGGAATACCAGAAGAAGGCCAGGCTGTCCGTGACGCCGTTGCGGAAGCGGCGGAACGCCTTACCAATCGGATTGCACCCGGACCCGTCCGGCAGGACGACGACAATCGGCCAGCCGCAGGAGGCTTCGATCCCGAGGTCCGAGGTCTGGCGCCACTTGCCGCCGGCGTTGCGAACCAGGACCTCACCGACGTAGCACCCGACCGCGTAAATCATGCCCGACGCGTCTTCTTCGGAGAGCCCGGTGGCTTTGATGTCATCGACAATCTCATCGACGGAGACGAGGCTGCGCGGATCGTACTCGAGCAGCGTGCCGGTGCTCCGCTGCACCATCGCCACGAACTGTTGCGCCATGCGCACGGCTTCGGACGGTGTGCCCTCGTCGAGATCGCCTTGCATGATCGCCTCCGGCTTGTCCACCTGTCCGACTATTCGGCGGAGATCGGTGGGACTTGAGCGGGAGAAGCGGACCGGCCTCGGCGCTCTCATGCCCGGGCCTCGGTCTTGCCCCCGAAGAGCCGCTTGAGGAAGAGGCCCAGCGCAATCACGCCGGCGATGATGACCTTCTTGAACGCCAGGATTCCGGCCAGGAGCAGCTTGAAGAACCCGGCCTTCGCGGCGGTCGCGCCGAGGATCAATCCGGCGAGGCCGTAGGCCGCGGCCTTGTCCTTGCCGGGCAGGTAGTCGGTGTAGCGGTGGCCCTCGTTGAATTCGACGGCGTCGAGCACGCCGCGGGCCTTCTCGCGAATCGCCTCGAGCTGGCCCATCGACGCGACCGCGTTCAGGACAAGCACGCCGCGCCGTCCGAGAATCCGGATGTTGTAGTTGAGCGTGTGCTCGGGCTCGCTGGCGAACGCCAGTTCTTTCGCCCAGTAAAGCTTGTGCGCGGCCGCATCGTACGAGGGCGGCTCAGCCCAGCCGACGAGCCGGACAGGCGGAAAGCCCTGCTTCTTCCGCTCCTCGTTGGCCTCGGCGGAAGCCTCCTGCATTTCCCTCAGCAGCTTCGTGTAGTTGATCGACGCCGCGTCGTCGTCATCGACGTAGCCGTCCTCGTCGAAGGTGACCACGATGCCCCAGCCCTCTTTTTCGAGCGGGCTGACTTCGGCGGGCACCAACATGCCGAGCACCTCCTGGGCGGCGCCGGGCGGGTTGCCCCAGCCCTCTACGAGAAGGCGGCGCGCACCCTCCGGGCCGAGGAATCGAAACGACGCCGGGAGGCGGAGCGTCGCGAGCCCGTCCTTGAGGTGAATCGTGCCGGTCTCATAGCCGAGCTTGGCCTCGAACTCTTCCGGCGTGACGTTGAAGCCCTTCGGGCCCTGCGCCGCACCCGTGGTCGCCAGCATCCCGAACATGACGACGAATCCGACCATCGCTCGCATCGCAGATCGCCTCCCCTCGCAGAACTGGCCCTGAGCCATCCGAGGGGTAGTCGGCACGAGCGAGACGGACTTGAGTCGGCCCAAGGCTAAGGGCCAGAGGCCCAGGCAAGTTACAGGTTTGAACGTGGGCCTGGGGCCCAGGGGCAAAGGGAGCGGCCGGCTTCAGCCGGCTCTGCAAGGCGGGCGAAAGCCCTCCCCTACTTCTGATTACATCAGTGACGAGATCGACAGCACCGAGAAGAAGCCGTAGAAGATCGACATGAAGACCAGCAGGGCCCGTCGCCACATTGGCGGCCGCAGCGCGACGGGCAGGAGCTTCGTGTTGATGTACAAGAGGTGCAGCGCCGTGAAGATGAACACGATGCCGGCGACGTTGGCGCCGATCTGGAGGAGCACGATCGGCTGAACCAGGCGCAGCGCGATCAGTCCCCAGACGACGACCACGGCCAGGACCGAGTAGTACACGCGGCGCACGTCACCGCCGCGCCATGCGCGCAGCCGGTCGCTGCCGGTCCAGAGAATGTCGGTGAGCGCGCGCACCATGCCCTCGACGTTGTCGAGCTGCGTCTTGAACAGCAGCCACGCGCCGAGCAGGGCAATCACCGTGGCCATCGCGTAGCCGACCTGCGCGCCGACGCTCGAGGCCAGCGCCGCGGCAATGCCGAGACCGCGAATGTCGGTGCCGCGCGGCAGGAACGTGACGTAGAGGAGCGCCGGGAGCACCATGCCGAGGATGCCGCCGGTGAAGAAGACGCCCCACTGGTCGGCGCGCACGACGCGCCACCACCCCTGCCAGCGCTGCATGTTCGCCGCGTTTGGCTGGAAGATGAACCCGGTGTGCGCGAGGTTGACCTTCTGACCGCCGACCGCCGCCGGAATGTAGCCGACGCGCTCGCCCATGCCGTAGCCGCGGTCGCGCGCCCAGTTCGACAGCGTGATGTTGGTGATGCCGCCGCACCCGGAGTACGCGACGAGCGAGGCGAGCAGCACGAAGTCCATGCCGGCCGGCATGAACATGAAGGCGCCCGACGGCGTGTCGAATCCACCCAGGCCCGCCGCCGCCGACAGCCACGTGCCGCCCGGAACGTAGAGCAAGCCGATGACGAGGAAGGCCGACATGATCACGCCGATCATGATCCAGTTCAGCACTTCGAGCGTGCGCTCGATGCGCCGTCCGACGAGCAGGATGCTGACACAGACGAAGAACGTCGCGACGCCGATGAGATACACGACCGTGCTGTCGGCCGGTCCGGCCAGCCGGCGCGCGAAGAGAAAGAAGATGGCGCCCGAGGCGGTCGCCGCCCACGCCGGCCATCCCACCTGCAGGAAGTAGAGAATCGAATACGTCCAGGCCCAGAACGTGGACGACGGTTTCGTGCGCATGAACCCGGTGAACACGGGCTCACCGGTGGCCAGGGTGTAGCGCATGACCTCGGTGTTGAAGATCGTCTGGAGGAACACCGAGACGGACGTGATCCAGAGCAGCGCCAGCCCGTACTTGACGAAGACGGCGGGCCCCAGCAGGAACTCCCCCGACCCGATCGACACGCCCAGGACGATGACGCCGGGACCGACGACGCCGAGCCATTGGAGGCCCTTGGGGTTGGGAGGCGTGGGGAGATCGGCGGCGGACCAGGCGGCAAGACCGGAACGCGCTTCGACGGACGGCAACTGTGACATGGGAATTAGAGCCGGCTCAAGATCCCGGCAAAGAGTTGACAGATGATCGCACCGACGACCGCCATGGCAACGCCCCAGATCATCAACTGGCGAAACAGCCGCGGCCCCTCGCGGCGGTCGGGCAGGGCCGCGAGGCACAGCGCGCCGAGCGTCGAGAGCGGCGACACATCGACGAGCGAGGATCCGACGTTGATGCTGAGCGCCACGGCCAGCGGATCGCCGCCCCCGACCCGTTCGATCAGCGTCGGCACAGTGGGCAGGAACGCGGGCAGGACGACGCCCGAGGTGCTGCTGTAGAGCGAAATCGCGCCGGTCACGAGCGCGACGACGCCGTTGACCGTCGCCGGCGAGGACAGGCGCGCCAGCGCCGCAGAAAACAGCGCCATCCCGCCGGTCGATTCGAGCACGGCGACGAGCATGGTGACGCCGGTCACCATCAGCACGACGCCCCAAGGGATGCGTTGCACCGCGTGGGCCTCATCGGCACCGCGCACGGCAATCACGAGCGTCGCCGCCAGGAGCGCGCTCAGCCCGACCGGCGTCTGAAAAACGAGAACGCTCGCGATCCACGCGAGGATGATCACGATCGTGAACCGCTGCGCCGGTCCCAGCGCCGGCGACGGCGGCGGCCCGGCGGCCGGGCCGGCCGAGCCTGTGAGCTTGTAGCCGCCGAGGAGCACGTAGGCGGCGAGCGCCACCACGAGGCTGGCAATGAAATTCGCCACCATCACCTTGCCCTGGTGGCCGCCGATCCCGGCCTGCGTCATGCGCGTGTTGGCGATGATGCCGACCGCGCTCACCGGCGAGAGATTGCCCGCATTGGCGCCGTTGGCCACCATGAGTGCGGTCAGAAAGGCCGGGACGCCGGCGCGCGCGCCGATCGCCATCGCGAGCGGCGCGACGAGCGCGACACTCGAAACCGAGCCCGGTCCGATCGCCGATACCACGCCCGCGATGGCGAAGAACAGAAACGGCAGGACCCGCGCGCTCCCGCGCGCCAGGCGAACGGCGCGTTCCGCCAGTTGCTCGAGCGTGCCGTTCACCTCCGCGGTCGCGAAGAGGAGCGTGACACCCAGCAGCGTCACGAAGAGCGAGGCCGGAAACCCGCGCACGATCGTCTCGGCGCTCTGCCCGGCCGCCAGCCACCCCACCAGCCAGGCGAGCGCCATCGACACGACGCCGACGTTGATCCGCGTCGTCATCGAGAGGCCAATCGCGAAGAGCAGCGCGAGGAGCGACCAGACGGCCGGACTCATTTGAAGAGCGCCGCCAGGGCCGGTTTCACGACCTTGCCCATGGCATTGCGCGGCAAGGAGGCGAGGCAGCGGACGTCGCGCGGCACTTTGTAAGGAGCGAGCTGGCTGCGTGCCCAGTGTTGAAGCTCGTCCAGTTTCAACGTGGCCGCGTCGCGCAGCTCGAGCGCCGCGCACACGCGCTCGCCCCATTCGGGATCGGCAACGGCGACCACGGCGCAGTCGGCGACGGCGGGATGGCGGCGCAACACGTCCTCGATCTCCAGGGCCGAGACTTTGTAGCCGCCGGTCTTGATGATGTCAACACTCGCGCGGCCGAGGAGCCGGTACGTGCCGTGATCGTAGACGGCGACGTCGCCAGTCCTGAACCAGCCGTCGCGAAACGCGTCGCGCGTCGCCTCGGGCTGGCGCCAGTATTCGACGAACACGCCCGGACCGCGGACTTCAATCTCGCCGGGCGTTCCGGCGGGGACCGGCGCGCCGCCTTCGTCCACGATTCGGATCTGCACGCGCGGCAGGGGCAGGCCGACGCACCCGGGCCGGCGGTCGCCGTGGAGCGGATTGGACAGTGCCATGCCGATCTCGGTCATGCCGTAGCGCTCGAGAAGCGTGTGACCGCTGATTTGCCGCCACCGTTCGAGCACGGGCACCGGCAACGCCGCCGATCCCGACATCATCAGGCGGATGTGGCGGCAGCCTTCGGAGCGCGTCCGCCGCAGCGGGCGCGGCGCGGCATCCCACGATTCGATCAGCCGGTGATAGATCGTCGGCACGGCGGTGAACAAGGTCACGTCGCCCGAGGCGAGATGCGCCCAGACAACTTCGGCGTCGAAGCGCGGGAGGAGCTCGCACGACGCCCCTGCCCACAACGCCGATCCGACGACGTTGATGATGCCGTGGACGTGATGGAGCGGCAGGGCGAGGAGTGCACGATCGTCGGCGGTCCAGCCCCACGCCTGCAAAAGCGCGGTGATCTGCGCCTCGATGATCGCGTGCGACCAGACGACGCCTTTCGGCTTGCCGGTCGTGCCGCTCGTGTAGAGCATGAGCGCGCGCGCGCCGGGCGCGGGCGGGAGGTCAGGCGCGGAGGGCTGCGGGGCGGCGAGCAGCTCGGACGCGGTCACCACGGCGACGCCGGCCGCACGGGCGACCTCCGCGGCCGGCACTTCCGTGGCCGGTGCGACGACAAGCGCCGGCTGCGCATCGCGGACGACGTGATCGAGCTCGGGCGGCGGGTGCGAGAGCGCCAGCGGCACGGCGAGCCCACCGGCCTTCCAGACGCCCAGCAGCACCGCGAGATACTCGAAACCCGGCGACAGCCAGAATGCGATCCGCGGCTCGAGCGGAGGCGCCGCGGCGCCGGAGTGCGCCAGCCGCGCACGGATAGCCGCCGCGACGCGCGACGACGCGGCGGCGAGATCGGCGTACGTGGCCCGGGCGCCGCCCTCGATCGTCGCCAGGCGTTCTCCGTGCCCCGCAAGCCGTTCGACCAGCGTCACGTGCGGTATGCCGGTGTCATCGACGGACGTCACGATCCTGCCCCCGTCGCGGCCTGCTGTCTACAGGTCTCGCGTCGACACGCGCGATCAGTGCACGCCGTGTCCCATCTGGAGGAGGTGCGGATCGGCGCCCAACCGGCGAATCGCCATTTCCCACGACGCGGCGGCCGGGATCTCGAAGATCAGATCGAGCTCGACCGGCAGCGTCAGCCACGCCGACTGGGCGAGCTCGGCGTCGAGCTGGCCGGGCCCCCACCCGGCATAGCCGGCGAGGACGTGCGTGCGCCGCGGAATCGGCCGGGCGCTGAGGACTCGGCGGAGGAGCACCGGCGACGCCGAGAGGTACAGCCCGGCGCCGACGCCACGGTGCTCGACGGCCTCCGGCGCCTGGGCCGTGAGAATCCACCCGCGCTGCGGATCCACCGGGCCGCCGATGAGCAGCGGCATGTCGTTCGCCTCGACGAGCGGCGGCTCGAGCCGGACCGCTTCAGCCGCCGACACATCCGACGGCCGATTGACAACGAGCCCGAACGCTCCCTCCGGCGCGTGCTCGCACAGCAGGACGACCGATCGCGCGAAGTTCGGATCGAGGAGCTGCGGCATCGACAGCAGAAGCGTGGGCGCGAGAGCCATGACGGAATTGTACCCAAGCACGGTGCACCGTGCACTGTGCACTGTGCACCGGCTCTTATCTCCTGCTTCCTCTGAGCGCGTCCTGCACGTCGGGATCGGCTGCGGATGGGTGGGCGGCGAGCGCGTCGAGCGCCGCCGCCGATTCGTGCGGCGGGAGGCTGGCGGCCGCGTAGGCGAGCGAGCGGCGGACGCGGCGCAGTCCCGCACGCTGCATGGCGCTTGCCCGCAGCAGCGCGTGCCACGCGTCGTCGGAAAGCCGGCAGAGGTCGAGGAGACGCGGCGCGTCCAGAGCGGGGCGCGGCTGCCAGGCGGGATCGTCGCTCACGGCAGCGCGGCGGTTCCACGGGCAGACGTCCTGGCAGATGTCACAGCCGTAGACGCGCGGGCCGATGCCGGCGCGCAGCACCGGATCGACAGGACGCCGCGTCTCGATCGTGAGATACGAGATGCACCGCGTCGCGTCGACGAGATAGGGCTCGGCGATCGCGCCGGTCGGACACGCCTCGAGACACCGCGTGCAGGTGCCGCACTGATCCAGTCCCGGCGGATCCACGTCGAGCTCGAGGTTGGTCAGGATTTCTGCCAGGAAGAGCCAGGACCCGAGGCGCGGGTTGATGAGGCACGTGTTCTTGCCAATCCAGCCGAGGCCCGCCTGTTCGGCAAACACCCGTTCCTGCACCGGGCCGTCGTCCACGCATGAAAACGCTTCGAGCCCGGGCCCGGCCGTGTCAGCGAGCCACTGGATGAGCGTACGGAGCCGGCCGCGCAGCACGCCGTGATAGTCGTCTCCCCAGGCGTAGCGCGCCACCGCGGCCTGCGACGGATCGGCGACCGACGAGGAATACGGCGCGCTGGTGTTGTACACGCAGGCCAGGCTGATCACGGACCGGACGCCTGGCAGGACGGCGGCTGGATCGAGGCGCTCGTTCCGCGAGCGCAACAGGTACACCATGTCGCCGGCGAAGCCGCGATCGAGCCACTCGGCGAGACGCGCGAGTCTGGGATGACGATCCGCGCGCGCGATGCCGCACAGATCGAAGCCGATTTCGATCGCTTTCGCCTTGACGGCTTCGGAAGTCACGGCACGTTCCTGGCGACGCTACGATCTCCCGTGACCGGCCAGCCGGCGCAGCACATACGGAAGAATGCCCCCGTGCCGGAAAGCGGTCAGCTCCTCCGGCGTGTCCACCCGCACCCGCGCCGGGAATTCCCTGACGGCACCATCGTCCTGCCGGGCGCGAACCTTGATCGTGCTCCTGGGCGCGAGCGACGAACCAGATCCGACGATGTCGAAGAGCTCCCGGCCGGTGAGTCCGAGCGACGCGGCACTCGCGCCGTCCACGAATTCGAGCGGGAGGACGCCCATGTTCACCAGGTTGCTCCGGTGGATGCGCTCGAAGCTCTCGGCAATCACGGCCTTCACGCCGAGCAGCAGCGTGCCCTTGGCGGCCCAGTCGCGTGACGAGCCGGACCCATATTCCTTGCCGGCCAGGACAATCAGCGGGACACGCGCGGCCTGGTATTCCATTGACGCGTCGTAGATCGACATGACGCCGCCATCCGGCTGATGCGTCGTCCAGCCGCCCTCGGTCCCCGGCGCCAGCTGATTGCGCAGCCGCACGTTCGCGAACGTACCGCGCATCATCACTTCGTGGTTGCCGCGGCGGGCGCCGTACGAGTTGAAGTCCTTCGGCGCCACGCCCTGGGCGATCAAGTACTTGCCGGCCGGGCTGTCGGCCTTGATCGAGCCGGCGGGCGAGATGTGGTCGGTGGTGATGCTGTCGCCGAGCAATGCGAGCACCCGCGCGCCGTGGATCTCGACGGGCGCCGCCGGTTCGGGCGAGAGCCCCTCGAGAAACGGCGGCCGGCGGATGTAGGTCGAATCCGCTTCCCACGCGAAGCGATCGCCGGTCGGCACCGGCAGGCGCTGCCAGAGCGCAGCGCCGTCGAACACGCTGGCGTATTGCTCTCGGAACATCTCGGCCGACACCGAGCTGAGCATGGTCTGCTGAATCTCCCGCCCGGTCGGCCAGAGATCTTTCAGGTAGACGGGATGCCCGCTGCGATCGGTACCGAGCGGATCGGTCGTGAGATCCAGGTTGAGCGTGCCCGCGAGCGCGTACGCGACGACCAGCGGCGGCGACGCGAGGTAATTCGCGCGAACGTCCTGCTGAATCCGCCCTTCGAAGTTGCGATTGCCCGAGAGTACCGAGCAGACGACAAGCCCGCGATCGCGGACTTCTGCGGCAATCTCGTCGGGCAGCGGGCCGCTGTTGCCGATGCAGGTCGTGCAGCCGTACCCGACGAGGTTGAAGCCGAGCTGATCGAGATACTGCTGCAGCCCGGCCTTGTTCAGGTACTCGGTGACGACTTTCGATCCCGGGGCGAGGCTCGTTTTCACCCACGGCTGGCTGCGCAGCCCCCGTTCGACGGCTTTCTTCGCGACCAGGCCCGCCGCGATCATCACGCTGGGATTCGACGTGTTGGTGCAGCTGGTAATGGCGGCAATCACCACCGACCCGTGCTCGAGCTGAGTCGTCACAGCTTCGGCCACGGCCGCGCCGCCGCCGGAGGCTGCGGGCGCCGCCGGCTTCTTGATGGCTTTCTGCAGTTCTGGCAGCGCGGCGCTGAAGGACGTCTTCGCGCGCGACAGCGGCACGCGATCCTGCGGCCGCCGCGGCCCGGCGAGGCTCGGCACGACCGTGGCGAGATCGAGCTCGAGAACGTCGGCGTACGACGCGTCGGGTGTCGCGTCCGTGCGGAAGAGCCCCTGCGCTTTCGCGTAGGCCTCAACGAGCGCGACCTGCGACGGCTCCCGTCCGGTGAAGCGCAGATACTCGAGCGTCATCTCGTCGATCGGGAAGATCGCGACTGTCGCCCCGTACTCCGGGCACATGTTGCCGAGCGTGACCCTGTCGGCAATGGTGAGATGGCGGAGCCCTGGCCCGTAGAACTCGACGAACTTGCCGACGACGCCCTTCTTGCGGAGCGCTTCGGTGATCGTCAGGACGAGATCGGTCGCGGTCGCGCCTTCGGGCAGCCGGCCCGACAACCGGTACCCGAGCACGGACGGGATCAGCATCGAGCTCGGCTGGCCGAGCATCGCCGCTTCCGCTTCGATGCCCCCCACACCCCAGCCGACGACGCCAAGCCCGTTCACCATCGTCGTGTGCGAGTCGGTCCCGAAGACCGTGTCCGGATACGCGATCTGCCGGCCGCCGGACTCTTCGCGACACACGACGCGCGCCAGGTACTCGATGTTCACCTGGTGGACGATGCCGGTCTCCGGCGGCACGACCCGGAAGTTTCTGAACGCCGTCTGCCCCCAGCGCAGGAAGACGTACCGCTCACGGTTGCGCTGATACTCGAGATCCGCGTTCAACTGCAGCGCGTCGGCCCGTCCGAAATGGTCCACCTGCACGGAGTGATCGATCACGAGCTCGACCGGCTGGAGCGGGTTCACGCGTTCGGGATCGCCGCCGAGCTGCGCGATTCCGTCCCGCATCGCCGCCAGATCGACCACACACGGGACGCCGGTGAAGTCCTGCAACAGCACGCGCGCGGGCATGAACGAAATCTCGGCCTCGCCTTGCCCGCCGTCAGCCAGCGCGCGAACGTCGGCCGGGCGGACGAACGCGCCGTCCTCGCGGCGCAGCAGGTTCTCGAGCAGGATCTTCAGCGAGTACGGCAGCGTCGCGACCGACGGGAAGCCGGCGCGCTCGAGCGCCGGCAGACTGTAGTACTCGAATGATTCCGTGCCGACCGTCAGGGTCGAGCGCGTGCCGAAGGAATTAAGAGACATGGATAATCCTCCCGGAGGGAGGGGCGGGCTTCAGCCCGCTCCGCTGGACCGGCTAAAGCCGGTCCCTCCTGCAGCTAAAACCCGATCACCAGCTTACCTGCCGCCGCCGGTGACACGCGCGGCTTGGACTCGACCTGCGACAGGCTTTCCGACCGGAAATTCAACCGGAAGTCGGCGGAGAACCCGACGCGCCTGAACGCGCCTTTCGCATTGTCGCGCCACCAGTGCTGCACCCCGATACCGCCGTTCCCCACAATGCCGTCCTGCGCCAGAGACGACGATCCCGTGAGCTCGCGCATCCAGCCCGCGCCCCCGCGGACGAAGTAGGACGTCCGGCCCTTCTCGCGGAAGTACCACAGCACGGCGCCCTCGACGGTGAACCGCGACAGCGATTCGGTCACGGTCGTGTCGGCTGCCGACTCCACATCATCCGACACCTTCGTCTGCAGTTCGGAAACGACCCAGCCGCCGGTGACGTCCGCCCAGAGATGGCGGCGCAGCTCGAAACCCAGACTGGCCTCGACGCCCAGTCCCATGCCGAGGTCGTTGTCCGCCCGGAACACGACCAGGCTGGAGCCGTCGGGACGCTCGAGTGCCGCCGTGGTCGTCCCGAACGAGACCGGCGCGACCCACACGCCGCCGAACGACAACGCCTTCGGCCGCTTCGGCTTCTGCTGTTTCGGGGCCTGGGCACTCGCCGCGCCCGCCGTCAACAGCACGACAAGGACGGCGAGCGCACCTCGCACCGCGCACGCCGCACCTCGCACTCTGGACCGCGCACTCTGCACTTTGCACCCTGCACCCTGCACGGTCATTTCGGTTGCACCTTTATCTCGATCGACCCGCTCGTGCCGCTGGCGGGCACCGCGACGAGCTTGGCGTAGTACGCGGGCTTGAAGTTGATGTTCACGTTATCGTCGTCGTCGAAGAAGCTGTCGAGGTCGGCGTCGTCGAGCGGCTCGACGCGGATGACGTACAGACCGGGTTCGAGCGACGAGATCACGAACTCACCCTGCGTGTTCAGCGTAAAACCGCCGATGAGCGTTTGGGTGGCCGAGTTGAACGCGGTGACGTGCGCGCCGAAGACGCCGGCGCCGTTGAGCGTGACCTTGCCGGCAATCGACCCGAGCCGGCGTTCGGTCTCGGTCGTCGCGTAGATGTCAGTGATTCCCACGATGTCGTCAGCTTCGAGTGTCCGGTCGAGCACGATCCCGCGCGGATAGGCAATCGGAAACATCACCGCGCGTTTGCCGAGCACGTCGCGGCCCGGGCCCGGAGCCCGCAGCTGCGTTTCCCCGAGCGCCGAGTGACCGAGACCGAGCAGGTGACCCAGCTCGTGCAGCGTCACCGACTCCACGTCGAAGCGCGATGGATCGCCGTTGGCGGCCGTGGACCAGGCGAACGTCGAGTTGAGGAAGATGTCCGACTCGAGCACCGCGCCAGTGGTGTTGTCGATCACCCAGTTGGTGGCGCCCAGCACGCGGTCGAGATCCGGCCGGGCCTGGAAGCCGATCACCGTGCTGCCATCACCGCGAACGGGATTTGACGACGTGAACCCGATGAACTGCGACGAGAGCGAAATGCCGGGGACGCGCTGCCACGTCGCGAACGCGCGATCGGCGACGCCCTGGAGCTGTTGCGCCGTCACCCCCTCGATGTCGCGGTTGGTGACGAAGTAGCGAATCGGCAGCGTGTTCCACCGGATCGATACGACCCGGTTGCCGACCGAGAATCCGATCTTGAGGTAGGCGTGCGCCATTGCCGACATGGCGAGCACGAGGGCCCCGGCGGCGAGGATGCGGCGCCGCGCGATCATCGAAGCCCCCGGCGCACGGCCTGTCCGCCCGGATTGGTCATGACAAGCCGGACCAGGGATTCGAACTCGCTGATCGGCATCGGTCGGCGGCGCTCGTCGCCGCGGGCGATCGGTCCCGTCACGGCCGTGGTACGCCCCGGAACGATCGGCGGTTGCACGACCTGACGACCGGTGCCGGCTTCCGACTGCACGCGATAGACGCCCTGGGTCAGCCCCAACGGGCGCCAGCCGGCATCGGGCCCCCGTTTCAGGAAGAACACCGCGCGCTGGCCCGTGCGAAAGACGGGAGCGCCAGTCATCACATAGCGCGTGCGCCCGACGTCGCCGCCGGGAACGCGCACCGGCACGAAGCGATCGGCCTCGCCCTTGAGCAGGGTTTCGACGGCGACGGTCGCCACCGAATCGATCTGACTGCCCGAGACAACGAACGACCGGACGTCGGTCACCGTGCCGCGGACGATCAGGGCGGCATCGGCGACGATTTCGCGAAACTCCGCCGGAATCACGAGCGTCGCGTCGAGTGAGGGGCCGGAGAGACAGACGACGCCCCCGAGGAGCACGGCAATCAGCCTACGTGTCATGGGTCAATTGTAAGATCGCCGCGGCTGCCCGCTGTGAGGCGCCGCGGCCGCCGAGTCGTGTCCGGACATCGGCGAGGTCCTGTCGCATCGTGTCGGCCCGAGCCGCGTCGGTCAGCAGCGACACTGTTTCGCGCGCCACGCTTTCCGGCGTGAACGCGTCCTGGATGAGCTCGGGGACGATCCGCCGGCCGGCGACGAGGTTCACCATGCCGTACGTCCCGACTTTCACCATCGATCGTCCGATTCGGTAGGTCAGCGGCGCGAGGCGGTACACGATGACCATCGGACGGCCGTGGATGGCCGACTGGACGGTCGCGGTGCCCGAGGCGGTCACGACGACGTCTGCCGCGGCGAGCACATCGTCCGTGGCGCCGCTCACCTGCTCGACGCGCACTCCCGCGGCCCGCAGCGCCTGCAGCGGCTCGAACAAGGCGTCGTCGAGCACCGGTGCACGCGCGACGACGAACTGGGCGTTCGGAACCTGCTGAACGACGAGTCGCGCGCCGCCGACCAGGCCCGGCAGGATCTGCGCAACCTCGTTCGGCCGGCTACCGGGCAGAAGCGCGACGACGGGACGCGCCGGATCCAGCTGCAGCGTCCGCAGAAACCCGGGCCGGTCGTGCGCCGCCACCGCCAGCTCGATGAGCGGATGGCCGACGAACTCGACCGGAATGCCGGCCTGCTCGTAGATGGCGGACTCGAACGGGAAGATCACGAGCATGCGATCCACGTACTTGCGGATCGTCTCGAGCCGGCCCGGGCGCCACGCCCAGAGCTGCGGGCTGACGTAATACGCGACGGGGATGCCGAGCCGCTTCATGACCGGAAGCAGGCGGAAATTGAAGTCCGGGAAATCGACCGCGACGAACACGTCGGGCCGGGTCTCGCGGGCGGTCGCGCCGAGCTGTTTGAGCATGCGCCACGATCGCGGCAGCACGGACAGCGCCTCGACCAGACCTGTCACCGAAAAGCCGCGGTAATCGCCGAGGAGCGTCGCGCCGGCGGCCTCGAGCCGGGCGCCGCCGAATCCGGCGACGGCAATCGACGGGGCGAGCGTCCTCAGGGCCGTCACCAGCGCGCCGGCATAGAGATCGCCGGACGGTTCGCCGCAGGAAATCATGACGCGCGGTCCGGACCGGCCGGCGGCCGTGCCCGGGGAGGGAACGCGGGACGCCGGCGCGACGGTCACGCCGGCGGCGGATCCTCGCGCGATTCGGTGGACGGCGCCGGCGTCGAGCGCCGCAGCGTCGGCGAGTTCAGGTCGAGCTGCGACAGCGGAATCCGCTCGAAGGTGCTGAAGCCGAGCGCCTTCAATTGATCGGCGAACACCGACGCGTCGCCGACCAGGACGATCGATAGTTGATCGGGTTTGAGGAACTGGCGCGCCACCCGCTGAATGTCGGCCGGAGTCACTTTCATGACCCGATCCCGGTAGGTCTCGATCTCGGAGAGATCCAGGCCGTAGAACATGTGCGCGAGCACCTGCTGGGCGATGGCGGACGGCGTCTCGATCGTCAGCGGAAAGTTTCCGGCGAGAAAGTCCTGCGCGCCCTCGAGCTCCGCGCGGCCCACGGGTTCGCGCTGAAGCCGCCCGACCTCGTCGACGATGAGCCGCAGCGCTTCGCCGGTCGCCGGAGACCGGGTGTCGGTCTCGGCCACGAAGTCGCCTCCGTTCTTGTACGTGTGAAACGCCGCCGAGGCGCCATAGGTCAGCCCACGCTCGCTGCGCAGGACACCGAACAGCCGATTGGCCCCTTCCCCGCCGAGGATCCGGATCGCCAGATCGACCGCGAGAAAGTCGGGATGCGTCCGCGAGACCGCCATCTGCCCGACGCGAATCTCCGTCTGCGCCGACCCGGGTCGATCGATGACCACGATGCGGCGAGTCGGCGGCGGCGGGTCGGTCGCTTTGATTTCGGCCAGATCGCGCCGCTGCCATGAGCCGAACGCCTTTTCAGCGGCGGCAAAGGCTTCCTCGGCCGTGAGATCGCCGACGATCGCCAGCAGGGCGTTGTTGGGCACGAACCACGCGCGGTGGTACGCGACGAGGTCGTCGCGGGTGATGCGGGCGATCGACTCGGGCGTCCCTTCATTCGGGCGGCCGTACGGGTGGAAGCCGAACACGAGCCGGTCGAAGACGAGATTGGCCAGGTACTCCGGATCGTCGTAGCTGACCTTGAGCGAAGAGACGGCCTGGCTGCGCTGCCGTTCGATTTCCTCGGTCGAGAACGCCGGGTGCTGCACGAGATCGCTCGCGAGCCCGAGCATCAGATCGGTCTTGTCCTTGATGACGGCGCCGCTCACGAACGAGAGCTCGTTCCCCGAGCCGACGCCGATGATTCCGCCGGCCGATTCGATCGCGTTCGCGATCTGCTGCGCCGACATCGTCGGCGTGCCCTGATTGAGGAGCGACGCGACGAAGCTCGCCACGCCGGGCTTGTCGGCCGGTTCCTGCACCGCGCCGGCGCGGACGAGCAGGCGGAAGCTGACCGACGGCTGCTCGTGATGGAGCACCACGAGCACCTGCAAGCCGTTGGCGAGGGTCTTGATTTGATACGGGGGGAAATCGACGGACCGCGCCGGCAGCGGCTTGGGCGGCTGGCTCGACGGCCACTGGCCGGCATTCAGGATCGTACCGAGCGACAGGACCGCCACCGCGACGAGATTCGTCCGCACGCAACGCGTCATCGCGCGCCCCCGGGGCCGGTCGGGGTCTTCGGCAGGATGGTCAACAGCATGCGCGACTCCGGTGTGAAATACGTCTTCGCGACCCGCTGCACGTCGGCCACCGTGACGTTCTGGAACAGATCGAATTCACCGTCCGCGGTCTTGATGTCGTTGTGGATCACCACGGCGTGTGCCAGGTGCAGGGCTTTCTGCTGGACGGTCTCGCGGCCGAGGATGTAGTCGCGCGCGAACTGCCGCTTCGCGCGGTTGAGCTCGTCGGCCGTCACGCCTTCCGCTTTCACCCGATCGAGCTGCGCCTGCAGCTCTTTCTGCACCGCGTCGGGCTGCTGCCCCGGCTGCACAATCGCGACCGCATAGAAGAGGTTCGGATGCTCGATCAGCTTGGCCTCGCCGAAGGCCGCGAGCGCGATCTGTTTCTCGTAGACGAGCGAGCGGTAGATGCGCGAGCTGTCACCGTCGGACAGAATCTTGGCGAGGATGTGCAGCGGGTACGCATCGGGGTGCCCGTCGTACGTGATGTGGTACGACACCACGACCGCCGGCAGCGGCCAGCTCTCGGTCACCGTGAACTTCGTCTCCGACTTGTGCGGCGGTTCCTTCGGGATGTCGCGCGGCACCGGCTTCCCGCGCGTGACCTTGCCGACATACTGCTCGACCAGGCCCTGCGCCTCTTTCGTCGAGAAGTCGCCGACCAGCACGAGCGTCGCGTTGTTGGGCACGTAGTACGCGTCGTGGAACTCGCGCACGTCGCGGATCGTCGCGGCTTCGAGGTCCTCGAGGCTGCCGATCGTCTGGTGCTTGTACGGATGCGTCGTGAACGCCTTGTCGAAGATGATTTCCGGCAGGCGGCCGAACGGCTGATTCTCGTAGCGCATCCGCCGCTCTTCCTTGACGACTTCGCGCTCGGTCTTGAACTTCTCTTCGCTCACGTCGAGCGAGGCCATTCGATCCGCCTCGAGCCAGAGCACGAGCGGGAGGTACTGCGCCGGCACGGTCTCCCAGTAGACCGTCGCGTCCTCGTCGGTGAATGCGTTGGCCTGGCCGCCGACGCTCGTGATCCACGACGGATGCTGATCGGGCCGCACGTTGCGCGATCCCTTGAACATCAGGTGCTCGAACAGGTGTGCGAAGCCGGTCCGGCCAGGCTTCTCGTCCTTCGAGCCGACGTGGTACCAGAGCGCCGCGTGCACGATCGGCGTCGAGTGATCTTCGAGGAAGACCACCTGGAGGCCGTTCGGCAGCGTGGTCATGGTGTAGTCGAATTTGGCCGGGCGGACGATCGTGTCCGGCGCGGCCGCGCCCGCGAGCAGCAAGACGACGCCCGCGAGCGAACATGCGCGAAAGGTCAGTCTGCGGAACATTACGAGGATTATGTCACGCCCCAGTCTCACCCTTGAGACGGCCCTCGATGGCCGCCAGCCGGGCCTCGAGATCGGCCACCGTGCGCCGCAATTCCGGCAGGCGGCGTGACAACACGGTGAGCTCGCGCCATTCCGCGACGTCGCCGGCCGGGATGCCAGTCACGTGCGCGCCGGCCGGAATGTCCTTGGTCACCGCCGATTTCGCGCCGACGATCACGCCTTGTCCCAGCCGCACGTGACCGGTGGCGCCGGACTGACCGGCCATCACGACATCGTCTCCGAGCACGGTGCTGCCGGCGATGCCGACCTGCGCGGCGAGCAGGACGTTCCTGCCGATCCGCACGCCGTGGGCGACCTGGACGAGATTGTCGATCTTCGTCCCGCGGCCGATGCGCGTCTCGCCGACGGCCGGGCGGTCGATCGTGGTGTTGGCGCCGATCTCGACGTCGTCTTCGATCACGACGCCGCCGACCTGCGGGATCTTGTGGTGCGTGCCGTCGCGCCGGCGCGCGAAGCCGTAGCCGTCGGCGCCGATCACCACGCCGTCCTGGAGCACGACGCGCGCGCCGAGGACGACGCCTTCGCGGATCGAGACGGCGGCGTGGATGTCACAGTCGTCGCCGACAATCGCCCCGGCGCCGATGACCGCGTGCGCCGAGACGATGGTGCGCGCGCCGATGCGCGCGCCGGCGCCGATCACGGCGAACGGGCCGACGTGGACGTCGGCGGCGAGCGTCGCCGCCGGATCGACCGCGGCCAGCGGACTCACGCCGGGCGCCGGACGCGCCGGCGGCATGAGGATCGCGACGGCGTCGGCAAACGCCACGTAGACCTCCGGCGTGTGCAGCATCGCGCACGGCGCGCCGGTCGTCGCGTCGTCGACCAGAATCGCCGACGCGCGCGTCGTCGCCAGCTTCGAGGCGTACTTGGGATTGGAGAGAAACGTGAGGTCGCCCGGGCCCGCGTCTTCGATGCCGGCGACGCGGGTCACTTCCACCTGTCCGTCGCCCTCGAGGCGGCAGGCGAGGCGCCGAGAGAGCTCCGCGAGTGTCACCGCGGCCGGAGTATACCACCCGTCTTTTTGGTCAGGACGGCCCTGCGGCGACACGTTCCACGAACGAGGCGAAGTGATCGAGGCCGAGCGATCGCGCGATGTGATCGAGCCGCGCGCAGCGCTCCGCGCGGGGCAGCAGCAGCGCCGCGCGCACGTCGGTCAACTGGCTCACCTGCTCGGTTTCCCACGTGACGCGATCGAGTCCCTGCCGGGCCCCGCGCATCGAGAGGTAATGGGCCACGCCGCGAAACAGAAAGTAGTACGCGACGATGTTCGGCCCCGGCACCAGGAACAGCACCGGGCCGAGGATGGCCGCGAGGAGCGTGTCGATGACCGCCCAGCGGCGGTGCTTCTTGAAATCACGGGCCATCTCGGCGCGGCTCATGGCAATCGCGGCCGCGCCGTCGACGTCGTCAGGGTGCAGCAGCCGGCCGCGCTCTTCCGTGCGGAGGTGCCAGAGCAGCCGCTGTTCCGCGACGACCTCGGCGATCTTGCCGATGATCCAGCGGCCAATCCCGCGCTTGTCGGTCTCGACACCGCGCTCGCGCAGCAGCCGGTCCCGCTCGGCCTCGGCCAGCATCGCGCGAAAGCGATCGACGCGGCGCCGCCACCAGGAGCTGCCGCCGGCGTCAGCCGGCACGATCGACTCGGCATCGCGGTCCACTTCGAAATAGAGCTGGTACTGATCGACGCCAACCGGCACGAGGTAGACGTCCATCCGCGCGGTCCGTCAGCGGCGAATGCGCGCCGGCGTCGCCGGCCGATCGGCCGGGAGCACGGGCTTGCCGGCGGCAATCCAGGCGCTCACGAGCGCGCTGGCGACGCCGTTGGCGGCCTCCGCCAGGCGCCGCTCGAGCACCGGCCGGGCGCCCGAGAGCAACGCCGCGAAGTACTCGTCGTCGTAGAACTCACGGCCGGCGGCCGCTTTCCGATCGGCGTCGAGAATCTGCTGCACCAGCGATTCGCTCGTGATGGCCGTCTCGAACGCGAAGTCGCGCGCGCTGGTGAACGGTCGAATCGCGATCGGCGCGAGCCGCAGCGCCGGCAGATTGCGGATGACGAGCTGCGTTTCAAAGCGGGAGTGGATTCCGGCCTGCCCGGTGAGCTGCCCGTCGTAGTTCATCACCGCGTGGAACGGCTGATGGGCGTCCTCGATGTAATGCGCGAGCACGGCGGCGAGGTAGCGGGCATTGTCGGCGGCGTAGGCGGGCGCGCCCTTGCCGGCCTCCTGCATTCGCTTGACGAGCAGGCCGAAGATTTCCTCGATCCGCCACGGCAGCCGGCCGGTCTTGTTCGCGCGCTCCAGACCGTACTTCGCGACGTACGCATCCCACTCGCGCGGGACATTGGTGAACGGTCGCGGATCGTCGAGCCCGTCGATGTCGATGAAATGGTTGGGATCCTCGTCGCCGCGATCGCCGCGAAGCCCGACGATCCGCCAGAGATCGGGATCGACCGAGTGTTCGATGACGAACTCGCGCTCGGCGGCGAAGAACGGCCGCAGTTCCTCAGGCAGCCCGTCGAGCGCCCGCGCGGTGATGCGACGGTGCACCTCCATGCCCCACGCGCCGAGCGGAACCGGCGCGATGAGCACGGCGAGAACGATCAGGGCGGCGGCCAACGCGCGCATCGAGCAACCTCTCACGGAAATGGGCGGCGACGACCATGCTAGCATCCTGAGCGTATGGCGCCGAAACTCTCCCGCGAGGACGTGCTGCGGGTCGCGGATCTCGCGCGGCTCGAGCTGACCGAAGACGAGATCGCGCGGTTCACGCGCCAGCTCGCCGACGTGCTCGCCTACGCCGAAGACGTCCAGGGCGCAGACACGAGCGGGACGCCACCGATGTCGCATCCGCTCGCCTCGGAGACGGCATGGCGTGAGGACGAGCCGGTCCCGAGTCTCGATCGCGCCGAGAGCCTGGAGCGCGCGCCGCAGGCCGATCGGGCGGCCGGGCTGTTCAAAGTCCCCAAGGTGCTCTGACGTGCAGGCGTTGCCGACCGCGACCGCACTGCGCGATGCGATTCGTCGCCGCGAGCTGACTGCCGAGGGCGCCGTCCAGCAGGCGCTCGATCGGATCCACGACCTCGACGGCGCGCTCCACGCGTTCCTGCACATGGACGAAGCGCGCGCCCTGACGCGCGCCCGCGACCTCGACCGGCGCACGACGCCCGCCGGGCCGCTTCACGGCGTGCCGATCGCGATCAAAGACAACATCTCGACGCGCGGTCTGCGCACGACCGCGGGATCGCGCATCCTCGAGCACTACACGCCGGCCTTCGACGCGACCGTGATCGAACGGCTCGAGGCCGCCGGCGCCGTCGTCATCGGCAAGACCGTCTGCGACGAGTTCGCGATGGGATCGTCCACCGAGCATTCGGCATTCGGCCCGTCACGCAACCCGTGGGCGCTCGACCGCATCCCGGGCGGATCGAGCGGCGGGTCCGCCGTCGCCGTCGCCGCGGGCCTGACGCCGCTGGCGCTCGGATCGGACACCGGCGGATCGGTGCGCCAGCCGGCGGCGCTCTGCGGCGTGGTCGGTCTGAAGCCGACGTACGGGCGCGTCTCGCGCTACGGGCTCATCGCGTTCGCGTCGTCACTCGATCAGATCGGCCCGTTCTCGCGGTCGGTCCCCGATGCGGCGCTGACGCTCGAGGTGATCGCCGGACACGACCGGCGCGATTCGACGTCGGCCCAGCGCGCGGTCGAGCCGTTCGCGGCCGCGCTCTCGGGCGATCTCCGCGGACTGCGGATCGGTGTGCCGCGACACTTGCTCGACGCCGGCGTGGACCCGCACGTGCTGAAGAGCTTCGATGAGAGCCTCGGCGTGCTGGCTTCGCTCGGCGCGGCGATCTCGACGGTCGAGCTGCCGCACAGCCGCTACGCGATTCCCGTCTACTACCTGGTCGCCACCGCCGAAGCGAGCGCCAACCTCGCGCGCTACGACGGCGTCCGCTACGGCCTGCGCGCGGCCGGGGCGGCGACGCTCGACGAGATGTACGAAAAAACACGAAGCGCCGGCTTCGGCGCGGAAGTGAAACGGCGGATCGTGCTCGGCACCTACGTGCTCAGCGCCGGTTACTACGACGCGTACTATCTGAAGGCACAGCAGGTGCGAACGCTCATCCGGCAGGACTACGAACGCGCGTTCGAGTCGGTGGACGCCGTCGCGTTGCCGACGAGCCCGACCCCGGCGTTCAAGATCGGCGAGCGCGTCGAAGATCCCATCCAGATGTACCTCGCCGACGTCTTCACGGTCGCGGCGCCGCTCGCCGGGTTGCCGGCCATCAGCGTCCCGAGCGGACTGACGCCCGACCGGCTGCCGATCGGCCTGCAGCTCACGGGCCGCGCCTGGGAAGAAGCCACGATCCTGCGCATGGCCGACGCGTTCGAACGGGTCAGACCGATCGCTCACCCGGATCTCGCGGTCGCCGGGCGCGTCTGAGCCAGACGATCGCGGCCAGGCCGGCGGCCGCCGGTCCCACCCACGGCAGGAGCGCCGTCCAGCCGTGCAACGACCAGCCGAGCGTGCGCGACGTGCCGAAGACGAAGAGCGCCGTGTGGAGAACGACGCCCGCCGTGAGCTGACTGGTCAGGTGCTCCCGCTCCCACTCGAACGGGGCTGCCCGTGCCCGGCCCGCATACGACAGATTGCGCAGCCCCACCACGAAACCGGCGGGCGCGAGCAGCAGATACAGCGGCCGCTGCCAGGCCGCCGCGGCCGGCAGCCACAGCGCGGACGCCACGATGGCAAGCGTGTTCAGGACCGCGTGCAGGCCGGACCGGAGCCGCCGGGGATCGGCTCCGGCCGCCACGGTGCCGATGCCGTGCTGCACCGGCGCGACGAGCAGCACGAGGACATAGAGCGCGAGCCACATCACGGGACGCTGCTGCCGCGCCAGCTCGCGCACCGCCTCGGCGGCAAGGCGCGGATCGGGCGGCCGCACGAGGGCGGGCGCGATGATCTCAACGATGGCGAGCGTGCCGCCGGTGGCGGCCGCGGCGTAGACCAGTTGCGCGAATCGCCGGCCCGCGGCCCGGTGCGTACGCCCGCCCTTGCGCGTGCAGGCGGCGATCCAGAACAGGATCGTCGCGCCGACCGCGCACGCCAGATGCACGCGCAGTAGCGCGCTGGACCAACCCGTCACCGCGCGTCAGGTTATGCGGCGGCGGGCCGTTTCATCAAGCGGACGAGTGCCCACGTCACCAGGACAAGCAACGCGAGCGGCAGCAGCGGGACCACGACGGCGAGGGAAATCGCCGCGAGCACGCCGCCGATGGCGAGGGAAATAAAGAAGAGCACGCCCGCGACCACGCCCAGGACGAGCTTGACAAGGAGCAGCGGGAGCGCGAGCGCCCAGAACACCAGCCGGAACGGCAGCAGCACCAGCCACAGGACGGCCTGCAGCAGGAGGAACATGACGACGACGAACGCCGTGGCGGCCGCCGCCATTACCCCCGCAAACAAGGCCAGTCCCATCATGGCGCGGTGCTCCCTCGTGACCGGTGAGGTCGTACTCGCGTTCGACGAGGCGGACGCGCCGCGGGTTCCCTACTTGCTGGAGGTCGGGAGCTCGGGCAAGGCGTAATGGACGAGCTGCCGCCGGACTTCTTCCATGGCGGCTCGCTCGAGCTTGTGTGGATGACGTTCTTCGGCCGCCGACAAGCGGACGCGCGCACCGCGCCGCAGCTGCTTGGCGCGCTGGGCCGCGACGTCGACGAACAGAAACCGGCTCTGAATGAACGCCGGAGGATCGACAGGTTCGTTCGGGTTGGAGTCGTCCTGCGGATCTACCATGCTGCCGACGAGAGTATCACCGCTGGGGACGGGCCTCAATCTGTGGAAAACTTCCGGAACACTCCCGCGCGAATCGTGGCCGCACGGTTCCTGGGGACGGGCCTCAACCTGTGGAAAACTTCCGGAACATCACCGCGCGAATCGTGCCTGCACGGTTCCGGAAGTTTTCCACAGGTTGAGGCCCGTCCCCTTTCATTAGCCGTTGATCTGAATCTGCTTCGGACGCGTTTCCTCGCGTCGCGGAAGCGTCACGGTCAGGACGCCGTCCTGATACGCGGCGTTCACATGGCTCGCGTCCACGGTGGCCGGCAGCGTGAAGCTGCGCCGGAACGCGCCGTAGCCGCGCTCGAGCCGGTGATACTGCTCGCGCTGTACATCGTTCGAGAACTTCCGCTCACCCTCGATCGTGAGCACGCTGTTCTCGAAGGTGACCTTGATGTCCTCGCGCTTCACGTCGGGCAGTTCGATCTTCACGACGACGTCCTTGTTGGTCGTCTCGTAGATGTCGGCCGCCGGCAGCCAGGCGCCACCGGCCAGTGGTTCGCCCGTCAGCACGGAGTCGAACATCCGGTTGAGCCGCTCGATCTCCAGAGCAGCGAAGTCACGTACGGGGCTCCAACGGGTCAGGGTCATTACTCGATCCTCCACTCTCAGTGGGGCCGTCCTCTTGGGTCGGCCCGAATTGATGACTTCATCCTAGCCAATGTATTAGCTGTAGTCAAGTAGATTATATGCTATCAACACACTCATATAATTCCTTACCAAGACCGACCCGACCGGCCGTTTCGAAAGCTCCCGTGTCTCGCAGGCCGCAGCCCTATATGATCGAATTCGTGGTCTTTGACGCTCTGAACAAGGATGCGGCGGACCTCGCCGACGACGCGCGCCGGCTGCTCCAGGAGCTGGATCGGGATGTGCCTGGCGCGGCGGCCCTCAACGCGGAGTGCCGGCCTCCGGTCGACGTGCTCGAAACCGCCTCGGCCGTCGAAGTCGTGGTCGATGTCCCCGGCGTCCCCCGCGAATCCCTGCGTGTCGTCATCCGCCGCAACACGCTGCTCATCGTCGGCGCGAAGGTTTCCGCGGCGCAGGGCGGCACCGCGCGATTTCATCTCGCCGAGCGAAGCTACGGGCAGTTCGCACGCGCGATCCGGCTGACCGGCGCGCTCGATGCGAGCCGCGCGCGCGCGTTTTCCTCGGCCGGCGAGCTGCGCGTCGTCCTGCCGCGTGTCGAGGATCGGCGCGGACGCGTGTTTCTCGTGCCCGTGGAGCGCACATGACCCGGCTCTTCTTCATCGGCGACATCGTGGGGAAGCCGGGTCGCGAGCTGGTGCGCCGCGGCCTGCGCGCGCTCGTCGCGCATCACGATATTCACCTCGTCATTGCCAACGTCGAGAACGCGGCCGCGGGTTTTGGCGTCACGCCCGAGATCGCCGACGACCTGATGTCGTACGGCGTGCACGTCATGACCGGCGGCAATCACACCTGGGACAAGAAGGAGATCATTCCCTACTTCGCCGATCAGCCGCGGCTGCTGCGGCCGGCGAACTTACCGCCCGGCGCACCGGGCCGTGGCATCTACGTGGCGCGCGCGACCAACGGCGTGCCCGTCGCGGTCGTGAACGTGATGGGGCGTGTCTTCATGAC
>Ga0111539_10000214_pt1 | contig 69062 bp, 64 predicted proteins | sample RhiMethybrSRZTD1_FD_79667 | JGI IMG/M metagenome (GOLD analysis project Ga0111539, IMG submission 79667) | Populus rhizosphere microbial communities from Tennessee, USA - Rhizosphere MetaG P. TD hybrid SRZTD1 (version 2) (version 2) | ecosystem: Host-associated > Plants > Roots > Rhizosphere >...
ATAGATCATGCGCCAGTTGGCCACGTACCCGATCGTGGCGAGGGCGTCGGCCCGAACCGCGGCAAGCTCCTCGGCCGGCACGAACCAGCGGGCGCCCGCCACCACCGCCCGACCATGAGCAGCAGCGCGGGAAGCAGCCGCCGGGCACCACCCGGGTAGCCCGGGGAAGACGAGCACGGCGGCGACCGCGCAGGCACGCACCCCGTCCAGGCCGGGGTGGTAGTCGAATCCGCGAGACGGCGCGTCAGCGCTCGTAACAGGCGTTCTCCGAAGGCGAGTCCGAGGTCCGGTCGATGCCCCCGCGCGGCGGCCGGACCGCCGTCATCAGGCTCGACGCGATGGTGATTGCGGCGACCCCGATCGTCACCGCCGCCGTCGCGACGCCCCTGACGTACAGGCGCACCGGATTGATCCGGTGCCGATCGGGTCTGTGATCCGGATAGCCGTACTCGTCCATGGGACGCCGCTTCCCGACAGGGCCGTCGGCAAACACCCTTCAACCGCCCCGCGGGAATCGGTCACCTGTGAACCGGGGGGAGCTACCCATCGGCCCGGCCGATAGTCCCGTGAAATCGACGCAATTGATTCAGCCGGAGAAGGCGACACTCACGCATGGCGCCGCCGTAGCGGGGTACACCCGTCGGCTGGACGCACGCCCGAAGTTAAGGAGCATCCCGATGCACGACCAGGACATGTATTCCCGAACGAGAGCGCCAGCCGGCGGCGGCGCGCACGAGGCGGGCGACGGCGGCTCGAAGGCCGCGATCGCCGCGGACACCGCCAAGGAGACCGCCAAGGACGAGGCGCGCACCGTCGCGGCGACCGCGAAGCAGGAGGCCGCCAACGTCGTGGGTGAGGCCCGCGGCCAGGTCCGGCGGCTCGCCTCGCAGGCGCGCGACCAGGCGACGGACCGGGTCCGCGGATCGCACGGCAAGATGGTCGAGCGGCTGCGCGGGCTGGCCGACGAGTTCGAGGAGATGGGCCGCGACGGGGACTCCCCCGGCAAGGCGCTCGTCAGCGACCTGGGCCAGCGCGGCCGGCGGGTGGCGGACTACCTCGCCGACCGGGGTCCGGAGGGGCTGCTCTCGGAGGTCACCGACTTCGCCAGGCGTCGCCCGATGGCGTTCATCGCCACGGCTGTCGCGGCGGGGTTCCTCGCCGGACGCCTGGGCAAGAACATCTGGAAGGCCCAGTCCGAGGACGCCGGTGCCAGCTCCCAGCACTACCAACCCGTCGCCGCGACTCCGACCACGCCGCAGGCTACGACCATGGGTGCGACGCCGGCTACCACTCCACAGTGGACGGAGCCACCGGCCACCGCGACCGGTGTCGCACCGGTCCCGTCGAGCGCCGCGCCGATGGCCCCGGCCGAGCCCGGGATGCCGATGACCGAGCCGATCGCGGATCCTTTCGCGGAGCCGATCGCGGAACCCGTTCCGCCGACGCGGTATGTGCCGGAAAGCTACAACGACCCGTACGGCGCGACCGAGCCGCGTGGAGGCGAGCCGCGATGACCACCGGGTACGACCCCGAGTACGCCCCCGCCGGGTCGCCGCCGCAGGACGAGTCGATCGGCAACCTGCTCAGCCAGGTGGCCGGTGACGTGTCGACCCTGTTCCGGCAGGAGGTGGCGCTCGCCAAGGAGGAGCTGAAGGCCGAGGCCGTCAAGGCCGGCAAGGCGGGGGGCATGCTCGCCGGTGCCGGGTTCGCCGGCTACATGGTCGTCGTGCTGCTGAGTCTGGCGCTGGTCTTCGCACTCGGCGCGGTCATGCCACTGGGCTGGGCCGCGCTCATCGTCGCCGTCATATGGGCGATCATCGGCGGCGTGCTCTACGCCGTCGGCCGTAACCGAATGAAGGACGTCGACCCGGTGCCGCGGCAGACGGTCGAGACACTGAGGGAGGACGCGCAATGGGTTCGCGACCAGAGGAGCTGAGAAGCGAGATCGAGCAGACGCGGGAGCGGATGGCTCACGACGTCGACCGGCTCGCCGACCACACCTCACCCAAGCGGGTGGCGCAGCGACGCTGGGAAGGCGTCAAGGACCGGGCGCGATCGGTCGGCGACCGGGTGATGGGCGCCCGCGACAGCGCGCAGAACACCGTGCAGAATGCGGCGTCTACCGCTGGTGACAAGGTGCAGGAGACGGCGCACAGTGCGGCCGGAGCCGTCCGCGAGGCGCCGGAGGCGGTGGCGCGGCAGGCCCGCGGCAACCCGCTGGCCGCTGGCGTGATCGCCTTCGGGATCGGCCTGCTCGCCGCGTCGCTGCTGCCCGAGACCGACGCGGAGAAGCGCGCCGGTGCCATGGTGGCCGACCGCAGCGGTGACCTCGTCGACAAGGCCAAGGAGACGGCCCGCGACATGGCCAGCGATCTCGGCGACCAGGCGCGTGACGCAGCCCAGTCGGTCAAGGAGACCGCGCGCGACGCGGCCGACAACACCACGCAGCAGGCAAAGGAGTCTGGACGCTCCACTGTGGAGCAGACCAGGCAGTCCGTGAGCTAGCGCAGACGACAGTGAACGGCCCGGTGGGAGACCCGCCGGGCCGTTCGCATACCAGTCGCCCGTCCGGGTAGGTGCGGCCTGTCAACCAACACCTGACAAACCGCGCCACCAAATGAGCTACCACGCCTCGTAGGCGTTCGCCGCGCCGGCCGACGTGGTACCCGCCGTCGCGACTGTGACTCGCGGCATTGCGGGTCGGAAGCCGGTGTGGACATCGGTTTCCTCAGCGGCGAGGGGATCCTGCTGCGCCGCCTCGCCCCACTGCCCAGCCCCGACGCGTTGCGTCATGTGGAGCTCATCGAGTCGTCATGCGCCACGGTGTCCAGATTCGACGATCGCCGCCAGTTCAGCCCACGGGTAGCCAGGCGAGCGCCAGTTGAGCCACGCTGACGTCGGTCTTTTCGAGCGTGACATTCACCGTCTGCACGGCGGCCGCCTTGGCGTCCCACGCCGACTGGATCTCGGTGAGCTCCTGGGCAAGCTCGGCTTCGACGTCGGCGATGGTCTGCTGGAGCTGCCCGACCTTGTTCTCGGCCGCGTGGACGCGGTCGCCGGCCGCGCTCGACCGACCGCGACGGCTGGCGATCCCGCCCAAGGAGCCCGCCATCTTCGACAGGGTGCTGGCCCGCGACCGGCCACCGAGGAAGCTGCCGAGGATGCCGCCGGCCACGTGCGCCACCTCGGAGACGCGGCTCGAACGCTGCTGGTCGCGCAGCAGTTCGGCCCGGTCCTCGGCGGCGTGCAGCTGGGTCTGCAGCGTGCGCGCCTTGGCCTCGTACTTGTCCCGCAGCGTCGCCGCCTGCTCGTCGGCCTTCGCATCGGCCGCCTCGGAGCACCGCTTCGCGAAGTCGTCCCGGCTCTCCCCGGGACGCGAGTAGAGCTTCAGGTCGCGGTTGGCGTAGGCCTCCACCGTCTGGTTGCGCACCAGGTGGTCGACAAGGCTGCGCTTCAGGTCGGTCCAGAAGCGGGTGTCCTTGACGGGCGCCGTCGGCAGCACGTACACCGCGCCGTCGGGGGCGGCCGCGCGCAGGTCGCGGTCGTCGTAGTCGACGGCGACCGCGCCGGACGCGTCGGGCTGGGCGGCGAGCGGGAACAGCACCGCCTCCCACTCCTGGTCGATCGCCAGGTCGGCCTTGGTGTCGTCGAACCGCATGCGCACGCGGGCCACGGCGGCCGCCTCGTAACGGTTGCCGGCGCTCGCGGCACCGACGGTCGTCAACCACGGCGACGCCGGATCGGCCCACCGCACCGGCGTCCCCGACGCGACGTCGGGCGCGACGGCCGTCTCGTCGGCGCCGAGCGCGGGCGTGGCCGGCGCGGCCGGCGCGGGCGCGGAGGCCGGCGCTGCCCCCGCGGACGCGGCCGCCGCCGGCCCAGGCGCCGCGGACGCAGCGGCATCACCCGCCATCAGCGAATGGATCTGCTGACGGTCGAGCGGGCCGCGCAGGTAGCTCATCGCCCACCGGCTGGTGAACACCTCGGGCTTGTCCTTGCCGGCGCGGCGCAGCACGAACTCGCGCTTGCCCAGCCCGGAAATCGTGTCGCTCACCGCCGCCACGTCGACGCTGCCGGACGCCGCGCTCATGCCGTCGAGAAGGCGGGCCTTGTCTCGCTCGGTCTGCAGCCGGCCGACCATCCACGTGCCCGCGTTGGTGATTGCCTTGTAGTCGATGTCGACCGGGTTCTGCGTCGACAGCACCACGCCCACGCCGAACGCGCGCGCCTGCTTCATGAGCAGCATGATCGGCTTCTTGGTGGGCGGCATCGCGGTCGGCGGCAGGTAGCCCGCGACCTCGTCCATGTACAGCAGGGCCCGCAGGTCGGTGGTTCCCGACTGGCGCCGCATCCAGGTCACGAGCTTCGACAGGATCAGGCTCAGCGCGAACTGGCGCTCCTGGTCGGACAGGTGGGCCAGCGTGACGATGGCGGCCGCGGGCAAGCCGGCGGGCCGCAGGATCGCGTCCATGTCGACGGGCACGCCCTGCGACCACGCCGCGAACGACGACGACGCGAGCAGGCCGTTCAACTTCGTCGCCAGGTCCATGCGGTCCTTGGCCGGATAGAACGTGTCGAGGTCGAACACGCCGAGGCGGCGGATCGGCGGGTTCAGCACGCTGCCGACGAGCGTGGGAAGGTCGAGGCTCTTGCCCTGCTGCCACGCGGTGTCGATGAGATTCGCCAGCAGGATGTGTTCGCGCGAGGACAGCGGGTCGGCGTCGATGCCGACGAGGGAGAGCAGGCCGGTGACGAAGCCCTCGATCTCGTCGTGCACGATCTCGGCGTCGGCGGTGTTCGACGGCGCCGGCAGCGAGCCGACGAGGTTCAGCGGCACGCCCATCGTCGATCCCGGCGTGTAGATGGTGAACGAGGCTCCCGCCCGCAGCGCGCCGATGTCGGCACCGCCCAGTCCCCAGCCGGCCAGGCCGTCGCTCCACACCTTCGCCTGCGCGGCGGCGAAGTCGTCGAGACCCTGACCCGCCTTCTGCGCGTCGGATTCGTTGACCCACGGCCGGAAGTCGGCCGGCGCGAGGTTCGGGAACGTGAGCAGCAGGTTGGTGAGGTCGCCCTTCGGGTCCACCAGCAGGCACGGCACACCCGATCGGAGGACCTCCTCGACGAGCACGACGCCGAGACCGGTCTTACCGGAGCCGGTCATGCCCACGATCACGCCGTGCGTCGTGAAGTCGGCGGTGGGCAGCGCCACCCGCGTGCCGGTGCGCGCGTGCGCGGCGGCGTCGATGCCTTCGCCGAGGTACAGGTCAGCCATGCGCACACCTTAAGGCCGGGCGGCGCCACGGCCGCACAGCCGCGCCACAGGGCGGGCACAGCGCCGGGCCGCGGGCACAGCACCGGGTGCTCGACCGGCCAGCGGCCGTTGGGTAGGTTGGGTACTCGGCCGCAAGATCGGGGACGGGCACGGGATGAGGCAGATCCCCTCGGTGGCAGACGGGCTGCTTCAGGGCGCCGGGGCGGCCGGGCTCCCCGTCGGTTCGGCGGCGTGGTTCGCGTGGCTGGCCGACGACGCCGCCCGGTCCTTCTCGTTCACCTCGCCTGCCGGCGGGTACACCGCGCGCAAGGAGCGCCGCCAGCGCGGCGGCAGCTACTGGGTCGCGTACCGGACGGCGGCCGGCCGCCAGCACAAGGTGTACCTGGGCCGGGGCGAGGAGCTGACTCCCGAGCGGCTGGGCCAGGCGGCCGCGACGCTGGCCGGACGGGTTGCGGGCACGGCAGATCAGCGCGGCGGCGGGCTGCTGCTGTTGGCCACCAAGCTCTTCGTGCCCCGGCCGCGGGCCGATCTGGTCCCCCGGCCCCGGTTGGTCAACCGACTCAACGCCGGCGTGGGTTCGGCGCGGTGCACCCTGCTGTCGGCCCCGGCCGGTGCCGGCAAGACCAGCCTGCTGGCCGCCTGGGTCGCCCAGCTCGCCCGCCCGGTCGCGTGGCTCACCCTCGACGAGCGCGACCGGGCCATCGACGAGGTGCTGCGCTACCTCGTCGCCGCCTGCCAGACGATCGCGCCGGGGTGCGGGCGTCGGGCGTCGGCCTGGTTGGACGCGCCGCAGCCGCCGCGGCCCGACGCCGTCGTCACGGAGCTTGTCAACGACCTGGCCGCGTTGCCCGCACCCGGCGTTCTCGTCCTCGACGACTACCACACCGTCCAGAACCCGGCCGTGCACGCCGCGATCGTCCTCCTGCTCGAACACCTGCCGCCGGCGCTGCATCTGGTGATCGCCAGCCGGGAGGACCCGCCGCTGCCGTTGCCGCGGCTGCGCGCCCGCCGCCAGCTCGTCGAGGTCCGGGCGGCGGATCTGGGATTCAGCGTCGCGGAGGCGAGCTCGATGCTGGCCGCCGGGCTGGGGCTGCGCCTGCCGCAGACGCAGGTGGCCGTGCTGGTCGAGCGCACCGAGGGCTGGGCGGCCGGGCTGCAGCTGGCCGGGCTGGCCCTGCGCGACAGGCCCGATCCGGCGGCGTTCGTGGCCGCCTTCACCGGCGGGCATCGGCTGGTGGCCGACTACCTGCTGGCCGAGGTGCTGGAGCGCCAGCCGCCGCCGACCCGCCGGTTCCTGCTCGCCACCAGCGTGCTCGACCGGTTGTGCGCGCCGCTCTGCGACGCGATGCTGGCGTCCGAGGCCGGGAGCAGCCAGGAGGTCCTGGACGGGCTGGAGCGGGCCAACCTGTTCCTGGTGCCGCTGGACGACGAACGGGTGTGGTACCGCTACCACCACCTGTTCGCCGACGCGTTGCGCGCCCGGCTGGCCCGCGAGGACGGGCCGGAGTCCGTCGCGGCGCTGCACCGGCGGGCCGGCGACTGGTTCGGCCGGGAGGGACTGGCGCCGGAGGCGATCGGCCACGCGCTGGCCGGCGGCGCCGCCGAGGACGCCGCGGCCCGGATCGAGGCATTGATGCCGACGATGTTCGCGACGATGAGCGTCCACCAACCGCTGCTCGGTTGGCTGGCGGCTCTCCCCGAGCCGGTCGTGCGCGGCCGTCCGCTGCTCTGCCTGGCGCAGGCCTGGCTCCTGATGCACCGGGTGGAGCTGGAACCCGCCGCACGCTGGGTCGAAGCGGCGCAGGCCGCGCTGCCCGCCGCCGGCGACGACTCCGCGCTGCCCGCCGGCGACGACGCCGCACTGTCCGCCGCCGGCGCTCGCTCCGTGCGCGGCGCGGTCGCCGCCACCCGCGCCTACCTGAGCACCGTCATGCCCGACACGGCGCCGGAGCAGGCGATCGCGTGGGCGGAGCGGGCACTGGCCGACCTCCCACCCGACGACATGGTCTTCCGCGGCATCGCCGGCATGAGCCTCGGGCAGGCCGCCCTCGGATTGGGCCGGCTCGACCGGGCCGAACGGGCCTTCGCGGAGGCCGCCGCGGTCGACCGGGCGGCCGGCCTGCTTCAGGGCACGGTCACCGCGACCACCCAGCAGATCAACGTCCAGCGGCTCCGCGGCGCCCGTCGGGCGGCGCTGGCCGCCGGGCAGAGCACCCTGGCCTGGGCCGGCGGGCAGGTCACGCCCCCGGTCGTCGGGCGCCTGCGGACGGTGCTCGCCGATCTGCTGCTCGACGCGAACGACCTGACTGCCGCCCTGCCGGTGGCGATGGAAGGGCTGGCCGCCCCGCGTGAATTCGGCAACGCGCCGCCGCTGGTGCTGCTCGCGAGCCTGCCCGTGGTGCGGCTGCACCTGGCCCAGGGCGACGCGGCCGCGGCGGAAGCCGTGCTCGCCGAGGTGCGCCCGCTCGTGCAACACGGGCCGTTCGCAATGGTGGCGCGCCTGCTGGCGGCGGCCGAGGCGCGGGTGCACCTGGCGAGCGGTGACGGCGCCGCCGCCGTCGCGTGGGCTTTGGACGCCGCGTGGGACGGCCCGCTGGACCCGGCGGCGCTACCGGACCTGTTCCGGTTCGGCGCCCCCGCGGTCGAGGCCGCAGGCGTCACGCCGGCGCGAATCCTCGTCGTCCACGGCCGCGCGACCGGCGACGCCGCCCTGCTCGACCGGGCGCACCGGCACCTGGAAACCGCCGGGCGGCTGGCCGCGGAGCGGGGACTGGGCTGGCTGCGGCTGCGGGTGGCGATCCTGCGGGCGCTGCTCGCCGACGCCCAAGGCAACCGTCGGCTGGCGCTCGAATCCCTTGCAGCAGCGGTCGCCGACGCCGAGCCCGAGGGCGTCGTCCGGCCGTTCCTCGACGAGGGCGAGCCCATGGCCGCGCTGCTGGCCGACCTGCGCGGCGGCGCCTCGCCGACATCGCTCGTCGAGCCGTTGACCGAGCGGGAACTCGACGTGCTGCGGCTGCTCGCGGCCGGCCGCTCCAACGCCGGCATCGCGGCCGACCTGTTCGTGGAGCTGAGCACCGTCAAGACCCACCTGATCCACCTGTACGGCAAGCTCGGCGTCCACAGCCGCACCCAGGCGGTCGCCCGCGCCCGCGCGCTGCGGCTGCTGGACTGAGCACAGTTCCACCCCGCGCTCCACCCTCCGGTTGACGTGCCGCGCCCGACCCGCCGGCACGCTGACGACCAGCCGAAAGCCCACGACCGGAAGGGATCGAACCGATGACCACCACACTGCCGACCTTCACGCCGCTCGAGAACAGCCTGTGGCTGACGCTCTGCGGCAGGGCGCTCGACAACCGCTCGCGACGCCCCATCCTGGGCGACGCCACGGCCGACCGGATCGTTCGCACCCTCGACTACGACGTCCGCCAGCTCGACATCGACACCAATCTCGTGCTCAGCACCGCCCTGCGGGCCAAGAAGCTGGACGAGGTGACGGCGGCGTTCGTGGGCCGCCACCCGGACGCGGTCGTGCTCGACCTGGGCGCCGGGCTCGACACCCGGCTGGGCCGCATTTCCGTCCCGGCCACTGTCGACTGGTACGACGTCGACTTCCCCGCCGTTGCGGCTGCCCGCAAGAGCGTGATCCCGGAGCGCCCCAACGGGTACGTCATCGGCGCGGACGTGCGGGATCCGGGCTGGCTGGACGCGGTTCCGAACGACCGCCCGGCCCTGATCGTGGCCGATGGCCTGATGGGCTTCCTCACCGAGGACGAGATGGTGGCGCTGTGGAACCGGCTGATCGCCCACTTCCCGAGCGGCGAGCTGGTCTTCAACGCCTACACCCGGTTCGCCGTCTGGGTGGCCCGGCACGCGCCCGGCTCGAAGTCGGTCGCCGGGATGATCAAGTTTCCCGGTATGGACGACCCTCGCACACCCGAAGGCTGGAACCCCAAGCTGCACCTGGTCAGCGAGATCGTGCTCAGCAAGCAGCCCGAGGTCGCCGATTTTCCGACCGGCTGGCGCATGTTCCACCGGCTGATCGCACACAGCACCACCCTGTCCCGGATGGCAAGCTTCGTCCTTCACTACCGCTTCTGATGAATGCATCCCACTACCGCGTCCGCATCCGGGGTCACGTCGACCCCGGATGGTCGACCTGGTACGACGGCCTGACGGTGACCCGCGCCGACGACGGCACCACGGAACTCGTCGGCCCGCTGGTGGACCAGGCGGCGCTCTTCGGCCTGTTGGCCCGGCTCCGCGATCTGGGCGCCACCCTGTTGCTCGTCGAGAAGAAATAGGATGCCGGCGCGGGAGGTGGATCCTGATGCGCGCCGATGTCGAGAGTCTCCGCAAGGCGTTCCGTGGCACGGTCTTCACCCCGGCGGACGCCGGTTACGAAGACGCCCGCGTGCTGTTCAACCGCGACGTGCGAACCCGGCCGGCGGTACTGTGCCGCTGCGCCGGCACCGACGACGTGACCCGCGCGGTCCGCTTCGCCCGCGACGCCGGTCTGCCGATCGCGGTGCGCGGCGGCGGTCACCACGCCGCCGGGTTCAGTCTCGCCGCCGGTGGCGTCGTGATCGACGTCGGCGGGATGCGCGCCGTCACCTTCGACGCCCGCGGGGCCACCGCCGTTGTGGAGGCCGGCGCCGGCTGGCGTGACGTCGACCGGCTGTCCTATGTGGACTTTACCGGCACGGCGGCGGACGGGACGCCGTTCGGCTACGCGGCGCCCGGTGGCGAATGCCCCACCGTCAGCAACGCCGGCTACAGCCTGGGCGGCGGCTACGGGCTGCTGGGCCGCCGGTTCGGGCTGGCCTGCGACCACATCGTGGCCGCGGAGCTTGTTGACGCGCAGGGTCGCACCCTGCACGTCACCGAAGACGAACACCCGGACCTGCTGTGGGCGCTGCGCGGCGCCGGCGGTGCCGGCTTCGGCGTGGTGACCCGGCTGACCTACCGGCTCGACCCGGTGCCCAAGACGGTGCACGGCGGCTTCCTGGTGTGGCCGCTCGCGCGCGCCGAAGCGGTCCTGCACACCTACCGCGACCTGTACGTCGGCAGCGACGACGACCGGCTCTCGCTGTACCTGGCCCTCACCACCGACCCGTACCCGCACGGCGAGCCGGTGCTGTTCGTCTACGGCCTGTACCTCGGTTCGGCCGGCGAGGCGGCGGCCGCCCTCGCGCCGCTGCGCGCGCTGAAGCCGGCGGTGGACGCGTTCGGCCCCACCTCGTACGAGCAGTTGCAGCGCGACCTGGCCGAGGAGATCCCGTACGGGCTGCGCTCGCGGTGGCAGGGCGGCTATTTCGCCGACGGCACCTTCTCCGACGCCGCGTTCGCCGCGATCGTCGACCGGTTCCGGCAACTGCCGACCGGCTGGTCGATGGCGCGCTTCGACCTCCTCGGCGGCGGTGCGATCGGCCGGGTGCCGCCCGACGCGACGGCGTTCGTGCACCGTTGGGCGCTGTTCGCCATCTCCGTCATCGCGTTGTGGGAGCGCGACGAGGACACCGAGGCGTGCGTCGCCTGGGCCGACGGATACGAGGACGCGCTGCGCGGGCATCTGAGCGGGGAGGTGTACCAGAACTACGCGCAGGCCGGTCTCGCCGACTGGTCCGCCGCCTACTACGGGGCGAACTATCCGAGGTTGCGCCAGGTCAAGCGGCGCTACGACCCCGACGACGCCTTCCGTCACCCGCAGAGCATCCGGCTGCCGTAGGCGCTGCCGGCACAAAGTGTCGGTCGACTGGTTGACCATCGTCAATCAGATCATTAACCTACGCCCAACATCAACGGCGGGCCACCGCTCCGCCACGCGGAGTGCGCCACGCTCGGTCCCGGCTGCCCTGAGGAGGTAGGCCCCAATGAGCGAGCGAAGCGAGCGAATCATCAGCACGAGACACGACCGCATCGCGAAGCGATGCGATCACGTCGTCGGTCTCGGCTCGCGAAGAGAGGCGAGACCGTGAGCGAAACCAGGCAGTACGAACGGCTCGGCGGTACGAAGAAACTGACCCTCGTCGACGCGATCGCGCAATCGGTCGGGTTCATGGGTCCGGTGTTCGTCATGGCGTTCCTGGTGCCGCTGCTCGTCGGCCTGAACGCCGCGGGCAAGGGCGCGGGTGCCGCCGCACCGTTGTCGGTGCTGATCGCCGGCGTGGGTGTTCTCGGTCTGGGTTGGATCGTCGCCGAGTACGCGCGGCGCATCCAGGCCGCCGGATCCCTTTACGATTACGTCTCTGACGGTCTCGGGGCGCGCATCGGCAGCGCCGCCGGCCTGCTGTACTACGTCGGCATCTTCGTTCTCGGCGCGGTGCTGCTCGTCATGATCGGCGGCACCGTTCACGACACCCTGGCGGCGGAGTTCGGCCACACGCTGCTCCCGGAGCTGGGCTGGGATCTGGTGCTGCTGGTCATCCTCGGCGCCGTGCTGTTCGCCGGCGTCGCGCTGTCCACCCGCGCGCAACTGGTGCTCGCCCTGATCTCGATCGCCGTCGTCCTGGTGTTTTTCCTGTACGTGATCGTCAAGGTCGGCTCGGACAACGACGTCGCGAAGTCGCTGAACCCCGGCACGTCCCCCCAGGGCCTGTCCGGCGTGCTGTTCGGCGTGCTGTACGCGGTCCTGATGTTCACCGGGTTCGAGTCGTCGGCGAACCTCGGCGAGGAGACAGCGCATCCGGCCCGCGACATCCCACGGGCGGTTCTGTTCTCCGTCCTCGCCGTCGGCGGCTACTACGTCGTCGTCACCTACGCCCAGATGGCCGGCTACCACTTCAGTCTCGACGAGCTCGGCGCGAACGCGGCGGCACCGCTGTTCGGGCTGGCCGGGCCCGCGGCCGACGGCGGGTACGGCTCCGTGGCGATCCGCCGCCTCATGGAGGCGGTCGTGGTGCTCGACATGCTGGCGGTCCTGATCGGCACCTCGGTCGCCGGCGCGCGTGGAGCCTTCGCGCTGGGCCGCGACCACCGGCTGCCCGCCGTGCTCGGCCGGGTGTCCGGGCGCCGGATCCCGCACGTGGCCAGCGGCGTCCTGCTCGCCTTCTACGCACTGGTGATCGTGCTGACCCTGGCCTGGGACGGCCTGTTCGCACAGGAGGGGTTGCCGCACTACGTGGCGATCTTCACCTGGGGAGCCACGTTCGGAGGGTTCGCGCTCGGCGTCATCTACCTGCTGATGTCGATCGGTGCGGTACGGGGCCTGGCCGACCATCCCAAGCGGTGGGCGGTGTACCTCGCGGCGGCCGCGGGAGTGGCGGTCACCGCGGCGGCCATCTTCGGATCGGTGTACCAGGTCGCCGCGCCGACCATCTACGCGGTGTACGCCGCGATCGCGACGCTGATCGTCGGTCTCGTCCTGGCCTTCGTCAGTCCGCCGACGGCCACCGCCGGCACCCGGTTCCGCGAACTGACCGAAGCCGAACAGGGCCCCGTCAAGCTCTAGCCGTCGCACGCCCTTGATCCAGTTGATCTTGCAGTTGTGGCGGAACTACTGACTGTTTCGCGCCGGTTCATTCCGCCACAACTGCAAGATCGTCGGGCTAACGGTCGATCGGGGAGCCGCGGCCGCCGAGATCAATCGGCGGTGCTTGATGTGACCGGGTCGGTCCGGCGCCCGGTCGCGGTGGCGGGCCGAGCGCCGCCGGTTCGCCGCAGGACCCGACGGACGAGGGCCGGCCGCAGCAGGCGTTGCGGCGGGTCGACGAGACCGGCCACACGGACGAACGACGCGGCCACCCCGGCATCGGACGCGGCGGTGGCGTGCAGCCGGGTCACGTAGCGGTTCATTAGTCGACCTACCGGTGTGCGCCGACCCTCGACGCCGGGCAGCGCGAGATCGGCACCGGCGGAGACCTTCCACGGGGCGTCGATCACCCGGGCGACGTCGCGGAGAACGGCCCGCGGGTCTGGTTCGCCGGCGCTCACGTGTTCGCGCAGAACGAGCGTCTCCAGTGCGGCGACACTCATGCCCTGTGCGTACTGCGGGTTGAGACTGCACACCGCGTCGCCGATCACCAGCAGGCCGGCCGGCAGGCGGCGCAGCCGGTCGTAGCGGCGCCACACGCTTTCCGGGAACCGGAACGGCACCGGGTCGCCGAGGGGCTGCGCGGAGCGGAGCGCGCGGTGGATGTCGGGAACGGGCAGGCTGCCGGCGAACGACAGGAATCCGTCCGGGTCGGTGGGCGGGATGTCACCGAGGCGGCCGGTCAACGTCGCCAGGGCCGTGTCCCGGCCGACCCGCTGAACCAGCCCGCCCCGCAACTGCTCGCGGGTGGGACCGTTGATCAGGATCAGGTCGCCGTCCAGCATCTCGGCCGTCAGCCGGTACACCCGGGTGGCGTAGGCGAGGCGGATCCGGATGCGCTCCTCGGGCGGCGCGTCGTAGCCCAGTCGTTCGAGCCACGACGGAAGCCGGGACCCCCGTCCGGTCGCGTCGACGACGACGTCGGCGGCCAGGTTCTCGACCGCGCCGTCCGCGGACCGGTCCATGATCCGGGCACCGGTCACCCGCCGTCCGTCGGGTGTGGTGGTCAGGCCGACGATGTCGTGCCCCTCGCGCAGCGTCACGTTCGCCCGGCCGAATACCCGGGCCCGGACCGCGCCCTCCAGCAGCGGCCGGCGCGCGCACAGGGCGGTCAACCCGACGCGGGTCCGGGCCAACCGGTGGCCGTTGAGATACCAGCGGCAGTCGCCGAGCAGGTCGCCGGCGAGGGCGCCCTGCCCGAGCAGGTCGGCGGTCAACCCGGGGAACAGCTCCTCCATGATCTGCTGGCCACGAGCGAGCAGCCCGTGCACGTGCCGCCCCTGCGGCACGCCCCTGCGGTGCTGGCCGGCACCGGGCATCCGGTCGCGGTCGACGACCGTCACCCGGCCGTACGCCTCCGCCAGCACTCGTGCGGCGAGCAGGCCGGCCATGCCGCCGCCGAGCACCACCGCGTGATCTCCGTTCGTCCGCCTCATCGCGACACCTCCTGCGTCGCGGTGCAGGGTGCCGGGGAACGCGGCTCAGTTCCCAGCCCGGAAAGCGCTCGGTTTCCGCTCACCGACCGGTCTGCTCGGCCTCCCGCTCCCACAGCCACGCGACGACGCGCCCGATCGCCGTGGCGAGGTGCCGCCGGTACGTGCTCGACGGCAGCCCGAGCAGTTCGGCGGCGAGCTCCTGCGTGTGCGCCGGCCGCAGGTAGGTGCGGTCGAGGACCCGGTAGAGCTTTTCGTCCCGCGGGTGCTGCCGCAGGATCGCGGCCGCCTCGTGCACCAGCTCGACCAGGACCGCCGGCGCGGGCCGCTCCCCGGCGCGGGCCCTGACCAGCTGCGACGACAGCAGCGGATTGCGGGCCAACAGGTCGGGCCGGCGCAGGTCGCGCAGTGCCTGCCTGACGTTTCGCACGTACTCCGGCGGAACGGGCGGCCCGGTGGGTTCGGCCGCGGTCACGGCCGTGGGTGTCCGCGGGGCCCGGTCCTCCAGCAGGTCGCTCCACTTGGTCGGCAGCGGCGCGGTCCGCCAGTCGCGCGCGAACACCGCGAAACGACGGCCGCCGACCTCGAAGTCGGCGTCCGGCGCGCGGTCGTAGCCGATGTGGGTCCACAACGGTGTCCAGAACTCGGCGTCGGCCACCACCAGCAGGTCCCAGCTCAACCGCGGGTGGCACAGCACGTGCAGCACGTGGTGCACGGACCCGACGTTGAAGATCTGCGAGGCGGCCTGGTAGTGCTCCCGGTCCATGATGAACCGGGCCATGGTCACCTCGTCGCCCGGCGCCGGTGCGGCGGTGTCCACGACGTACCGCAACGCGGTGCGCGTGGCCGGATCGGCCGCCACGTCGACGGGGCTCGCATCGTGCAGGGACAGCCAGACGAGGACGCCCATCACCGCGTGTCCGCGCCGGTAGACGACGAACGAACCCGGCTGCCTGTCGAACCAGTGCGCGGCCAGCGCCGCCGACGCGGCGCCCTCGTGCCGCTCGACGATCGCGAGGATCTCCGCCCGGTCGGACGGCTGCGCGGGTTCGCCGAGCGCCTGGCCCATCGTGTCCCACTGGTTCCAGTACTGCCGGAACACCGGATCGCTGTACTCGGTGAAGAGAAAGTCGAGCGCGGCCAGCTGCTGCGCGCGGCCCCGCGCCGCACGAAGGCGCGTCATCGCGTGCACGCGGATGCGGCGGTGCAGCGTCGCCCGAACCTCCGGATCCCGCCACTTCAGGTCGGCGACCAGCACGTCGCGCGCGAGATCGTGCGGAAAGAGGCCGTGCGGGCCGTGCTCGACGAACGACAGCCGCCGCAGCCACTCGAACCGTGCGTGAACGTCCTCCTCGTCCAGCGCGGCGCGCAGCACCGCCTCGGTGGTGGTTCTCGCCTCGGCACACACCTGCAGGGCGTGCCGGTGCCCGACGGTCGGCAGCTCGTCCACGAACCGCTGCAGGAGGGCCTGGACGACGTCAGGTGCGCCCATCCGCTCGAGCATGGCGGCGGCGTCGCCCTGGCGAAGGACGTCGATCGCGAGGGCGAGTGCCAGCGGGTGGCCGTGGGTGACGTCGACGAGGTCCCGGTGCAGCCACGCGGGAACGCCCATCGTGCGCAGGTAACCGGTCGCCTCACCGGCGTCCAGATTGGACAGTGCGATCACCCGCACCAGGTCGCGCCATCCGGGGTCGGTGCGCCAGGCCGCCGCCGGCGGCTGCCGGCCGGCGACGACCACCAGGACCCGATCCGGAAGGCGGGGCAGGAATTCGTCGCGCAGCCACCCGTCGATCGGGGTCAGCGACTCGTAGGTGTCGACAAGCAGAACCGCTCGCCCGGCAGCGCCGAGCACGCCGGCCGGATCACCGGGCACGCCGGGCGGATCACCGGGCACGCCGGGCGGATCACCGGGCACGCCGGGCGGATCAGGCACGTCCAGCGCCTCCGCCAGCGCTGACCGGAACCCGTTCGGCGTGGCCTGCACGTCGCGCCCGTCCACCCGGACGACAGGTAGCCCGGCCCGCTCCGCGAGCCCACGGAACCGGTGCAGCAATGCGGTCTTGCCCACTCCGCCCGGCCCGTGCAGGAGCAGGAGGGTGAATGGAGGCTCGTCGGTGTGCAGGGCCGATTCGAACAATTCCAGTTCGTCTGCCCGGCCCACGAAGCAGGCACGGCGCGCGGCCTCGAGCCGACCTGCGACGGCGCCACTCATCGAGCACCTCCCGGCTCGATTCCCGTTCTCCATACCGTAGGACCACAGCCGTGCCGGGCGACCCCCGTGCGCACACTTTTTGACACGCCGCCCGCGGCCTCGACCTGGTCCGCCTATTGAGCGACGGCTCCCAGCGGCTCGCCCGGGACGGGCGCCGCGCCGTCGGACCCCGCACCGGACCCGGCAGCCAACCCGGCAGCGGACACGGCGCCCAGCACCAGGCCCACAAGCGGTCCGAACAGCAGCCCGGCGAGATATTTGATGGCGGCGTCACCGACGCTCATCTGCACCTCGTACGGGGTCCCGTGCGGCACCAATGGACTCGGGTTCGCCCATTCCAGCGCGACGTGTCCCGGGAAGGCGAGCATCGTCGCGATCGTCAGCACTGCCAGCGCGAGCGCCGCCGTGCCACCGGCCCACAGGCCACCGAGCGGGCCGACGCGCAGGCGCCACAAGGCCCAGCCCGCCGCGACCGGCACCGCCACGAACGCGAGCGTGTACCCGGCGGTGAACCAGCCGTTGCCGGGGTGGAGCCGACCGCCGAACGGCATCAGGACGTAGGCGATCCCGGCCACCGCGAGGCCGGCGAGCGTCGCCGCGGCCAGGGTCCGCGGCCGCACGGCGGCCCGCTGCGCGGTGACCACCAGTACCGCGGTGGCGTAGGCGCCGATGATCCCGACGGTCAGAAGCGCGCCGACGAACGCGCCGGAGCGCATGTCGGCCTCCCAGTTCGCCTGGTCGAACGCCTGGAAGTGGTCGAAGCGCGAGCCGGCGAACCGCGACAACCCGACGATCGTGAGCAGCAGCGCGTAGACCGCGAGGTAGCCGCCGATCCGAACGGCGCGCGCCACCGGGTTGCCGGCGACGGTCCCGAACCGCAGGCGTACGAGCCAGGGCAGCACCGCGAGCAGGCTGACGGTGACGATCAGCCCGACGCGGTCGGCGGGCATCGCCGGGTTGGCCGAGCCGGGGTGCCAGCCGAGCAGCACCAGCGCGGCACCGGCACCGGCCGCCAGCACCAGGCGGGCGATGCCGCGCCACAGTCCGGCCTCCCGCGCGAGCGACAACAGCCCGCCGGACACCCACCGGAGCCGGGCCGCGCCCGCCGGAATCGCGTGCGCCTCGGCGCGGATCGCGTCGCCCCACGGGCGCTGTGCGGACGGCAGCAGCCGGACCGTCCAGTCCAGAACGCGGCTCACGACCCCTCCCCCACGAGCCGGGGCCGCACCCGGGCCGGGCGATCCGCCGCGGCCTTCGTCGCGGGCGCTGCCTTCGCGGCCCGCGCGGCCTTCGCCGCGGGCGCGACCTGGGCCGGCGCGGGCACCGCGCTCGCCGCGGCTGAGGCGGCGAGGCCGTCGGCCGTCAACCGGTACAGATGCCGCCGCGGCCGCCCGGCCGGCTGCTCCTCCTCCCACGAGGACTCGAGCAGGCCACGCTCCGCCAGCCGGATCAGGATCGGGTACAGCGTGCCCGACTTCAGCCCGGTCCGTTTCGCGATGTCGTACCCGTGCCACCACTGCGCCGGCGAGTCGGCCAGCGCTCCCAGGACCGCGAGGGTCTGGGCCGAACGACGTTCCACCATGGCGGCGAACTCTACCTAGGTAGAGTTCGCGGCTCACTCATCCCTTCGGACAGACACTGGACCGCGATTCCGCGGCTGAGGGCGTCGTCGGCCTCGTCCTCGGACAGGCCCGCCTCGACCAGCAGGGCGCGCGTGTGCTGGCCGAGCGCGGGAACGTCGCCCATCCTCGCCTCGACGTCGGCGAACGTCACCGGTGGCAGCAGGGCGGGGATCCGGCCGTGCTCGGTCCCGACCGTGCGCCACCGGTCCCGGGCCCGCAACTGCGGATGGTTGACGACGTCGTCGACGTCCTTGATCTGCGCGGCCGGAACGCCGGCGGCAACGAGCCTGGCGGCCAGCCGAACGCTCGTCCAGGTGCTCGTGCGAGCTGCGACGGCGGCGTCGCAGTCGGCCCGGTGCCGCACGCGCTGCACGTTGGTGGCGAAGCGCGGGTCGTCGGCGAGCTGCGGTGCGTCGAGGACGTCGGTGACCAGCGTGCGCCAGCCGCTGTCGTTCTGCACGCCGATGAGCACCTGACCGTCCAGCGTCGGGTACGCGTCGTACGGGGCGATCGAGACGTGGCTGAGCCCCATCCGGCGGGGCTGCTCGCCGGTGTACAGCTGGCTGTAGAGCGGGTAGCCCATCCACTCCACCGTCGCCTCGAGCATGGACACCTCGATGGTGGCGCCCGCGCCGGTGCGCCACCGGCGCAGCAGCGCCGCGAGGACCGCCTGGCAGCAGTACATGCCGGCGGCGATGTCCGCGGTCGGCACGCCCGTCTTCACCGGGGTCTCCGGGGTGCCGGTGATCGAGACGAGGCCGGCCTCGGCCTGCACGAGCATGTCGTAGGACTTGTGCTGCTCCATCGGACCGCCGGTGCCGAAGCCGGACAGGTCCACCACGACCAGTTCCGGGTGGGCGGCCCGCAGGACGTCGGCGGCGAAGCCGAGCCGGGCCGCCGCGCCGGGGGCGAGGTTCTGCACGAACACGTCGGCCCCGTCGACGAGACGCCGGACGACGTCGCGGCCCTCGGCGGTCTTGAGGTCGACGGCGATCGACTCCTTGCCCCGGTTGAGCCAGACGAAATGCGCGCCGGTTCCGTGCACGACGTGGTCGTAGTCACGGGCGAAGTCGCCGCCGTCCACCCGCTCGACCTTGATCACCCGCGCGCCGAGGTCGGCGAGATGACGGCTGGCCAGCGGCGCGGCGACGGCCTGTTCCACGGCGACGACGGTGACACCGGAAAGGGGCAGGTCCATTCACGGCTCCAGGTCGGCGCCCACGGCGTAGTGGTCGGACGGGTAGGTGCCCTCGATCGGCTCGTTGCCGGCCAGAAAGCACCCGTGCACGGTCACCGGGGAACCAAGGCGGCCGGGCCGGGCGAGCACGTGGTCGATCCGCCTGTCGATCTGTTTGACCGCCTCGACCGGCGCGAACGGGACCGCCGAGTCGAGGGTGACCGCCGCCGGGTCACCGCCGCCGGCGAGCCAGGTGTCGGTCATGACGCTCAGCAACGGATCCAGTTCCGGCTGCCCGGGGGCGGCGTTCAGGTCTCCGATCACCAGCACCGGGAGATCACCGTTCCACCGCGGATCGGTGGCGAGGGCGGCGAGCGCTGCGCACTGCGCCCGGTGGTCGGCCGCGTACTCCGGTTCCCACTCGGTGCAGCCCACGATGACGTGCAGCGGCCCGGCCGGGTGTTCCAGCGTGGCCGCCAGGGCCCGCGGCGGCGGGCCACCGCGCTGCGGATTCGGCAGGTCGTGCACCTCCGTGGCGCGGATGGGCCACCGGCTCACCAGGCCGATGCCGATACCGACGCCGTGCTGGTCGGCGTCCTCGACGGGGTCGGGCTCGGGCGGCCGGCCGGAGGGTGCCCAGACGGCGTGCATGCCGTGCGGCTCGGCCAGCTCGTGAGGCTGGTCGGTCTCCGCCGTCGACCAGGACTCCACCAGGCCGAGCACGTCGGGTCGATGGGTCGCCACAGTCTGCTGGATGCCGCGTTCCCGGGTGCGCCAGTTGCCGCCGAAGCGCCACCACACGTTCCAGGCCATGACTCGCATCAGTCGACCGTACTGGCCCCACCGACGTGGTCGGCGCGATCGGTACGACCGACGTGGTCGGCGCGGCCGGTACGGCCGCGTGCGGGCCGGACGACGAACCGCAGGGTCGCCGTGGCGGCGACCATGCCGCCGGCGACGACCGCGGCCATGGCGACGGGGCCGGTGCCGAGCACGCCGACCAGCGGAGCGGCCAGCGCGCCGACCCCGAACTGGACCGATCCGAGCACGGCGGAGGCGGTCCCGGCGGCCTCGCCGTGGCGCGACAGCGCCAGCGCGGGCGCGTTCGGCATGGCCAACCCCGCCGAGGCCAGCACCACCCAGAGCGCGGCGACGATGCCGGCCAGGCCCGCGAATCCGGTGGCGGCGAAGACGACAAGGGCGACGGCTGCCACGGTGCCGACGACGAGCGCACCGCCGAGAATCCGCGCCGGCTCGAATCGGCGCAGCAGCACGACGTTGAGCTGGGTGGCCGCGATCAGCCCCAGCGCCCCGGCGCCGAAGACCAGCCCGAACTGCTGCTCGGTCAGCCCGTAACGGTCCTGGAAGACGAACGAGGAGCCGCTGATGTACGCGAACAGGGCCGCCATCGCGAACCCGGCGACCAGGACGAGGCCCACGAAGGACCGGTCGCGCAGCAGCCCGGCGTAGACCCGGCCCGAGCCGGCCAGGCCACTGCGGCGACGCCGGCTCGCGGGCAGGGTTTCCGGCAGGCCGGCGAGGGCCACGACGATGAGCAGCGAACCGAGCACGGCGAGGACGACGAAGACGCCGCGCCAGTCGGTCCAGCGCAGCACCGCGCTGCCGAGGGTGGGCGCGAGGATCGGTGCGGCGCCCATCACCAGCATCAGACGGGAGAAGATCCGCGCGAAGGCGGCGCCGTCGAACAGGTCGCGGACCATCGCCATCGCGACCACCGACGAGGCCGCGACGCCGAGGCCCTGCAGGACGCGCAGACCACCGAGCACCGCGATCGACGGGGCCATCACGCACAGCACCGACGCGAGCACGTGCACGGCGATCCCGGCAACCAGCAGCGGCCGCCGCCCCCACGCGTCGGACAGCGGACCGATCAGGAGCTGGCCGCCGGCCATGCCGATCAGCGTGCCGGTGAGGGTCAGCTGTACGGCTGCGGACGTCGCGTTCAGGTCGGTCGCGATCGCGGGCAACGCCGGCAGGTACGTGTCGATCGTGAGCGGCCCGAGCGCGACGAGCGCGCCCAGGGCGAGCACCAGCCGCACCGGCGAGGTCGCCGGTGGCGAAGTCGCCGGTGGAGCGGCAACGACCGGGCTCTGCGGACCTGCCGGGCGACGGCTGACATCTGTTATCGACACACAAAGGGCCAACCGCTGCGACCGGCGACCATTCCCCCACGTCGCCCGGGGTAATCCGGCTCACACGGGCGACCCGGCGCCGGAACGGCAACATTTGCCATATGCAATGTTTTACCCGTGCGACGCGAGGTAAGGGGTGTGTATGGAGAGGATCGCTGCGCAGGTGCTGATCGACCGGCTGGCCGACTGGGGCGTCGACACCGTCTTCGGAATCCTCGCCGACGCGCTGGCCCACCGCGGGCCCGCCCTGGTGGACGTCGCGGTGGATCCGAACGAGCCGCCGATGCCCGGCAAGGTCAGCTACGAGCAGGCGAAGAAGTTCGCCGGCTCGTTCCTGCACGGGCAGCCGCACCGGGCGGCGATCGCCACGACGCTGTTCAAGGACAAGATCCAGCAGCTGCGGGGCGGGCCATGACAACGGTCACGCTGCGCGCGCCGGCGATCCGTGCCGGCGCGCGCGCGAGGAGTGACCACGCCGCCGACGGGTTCCGGATCGAATGACATCCACCGACACGGTCGAGGAGAAGGCGAGATGATCAAAATCGTGCCCGGCAGCGACGGCGGCGCGCACTGGTCGCTGATCTGCTGCACCAGCGTCGGCGCCGACGTCCTGGCACACGCCGGCACCGGCGCGGACGGGCGCCGCTGCGAGCACTGGCAGGAGGCGGTCGAGCGGCTGCGCGACGCGGCCGGCGCGCTGACCGTCCGGGCCACCGCCGACGGCCACTTCCAGTGGACGCTCGTCGGCGACGACGAGGCGACGATCGCCGAGTCGCCGCCGGTGTACCGCGACGCGGAGAGCTGCCGCCGGTCGTTCGCCGCGGCCCGACGAGCCGCTCGCGAGGCGGTCGGCAACGGAAACTGATGGGAGACATGCCGTGCGTGCCCTGACTGTGCAGCCCAAGTCCACAGACTCCGCCCGCATCGAGGACCTGCCCGACCCGACGCCCCACGACGGCGACCTGCTCGTCGACGGTCTGGCGGTGGGCGTCTGCGGCACCGACCGGGAGATCGCCTCCGGCGAGTACGGCTGGCCACCGCCCGGACGCGACCGCCTGGTACTCGGCCACGAGTCGCTGGGCCGGGTGCGGCAGGCGCCGTCCGGAACCGACTTCCGCCCCGGTGACCTTGTCGCCGGCGTCGTGCGCCGGCCGGATCCCGAGCCCTGTGGCGCCTGCGCCCACGGCGAGTTCGACATGTGCCGCAACGCCCTGTACACCGAGCGCGGCATCAAGGAGATCGACGGCTACGCCTCCGAGCAGTGGACTGTCGAGGCCGCCTACGCGGTCAAGCTCGACCCGCGGTTGGGCCGGGCCGGGGTGCTCATGGAGCCGACATCGGTGGTCGCCAAGGCATGGGAGCAGGTCGACCGCATCGGCGCCCGGGCCTGGTACGAGCCGCAGCGGGTACTGGTCACCGGCGCCGGCCCGATCGGCCTGCTGGCCGCCCTGCTCGGCCAGCAGCGCGGCCTGGACGTGCACGTCCTGGACCGGGTGAAGGCCGGGCCGAAGGTCGACGCGGTCACCGCGCTCGGCGGCACCTACCACCACGAACCGGTGGACGAGGTGGCCGGCAAGCTGCGGCCGGACGTCGTCATCGAGGCCACCGGCGCCGGATCGGTGGTGCTCGACACGATCGCGAACACCGCCGCGTACGGGATCACCTGCCTCACCGGGGTGTCGGCGCACGGGCGTCCGATGACGTTCGACGTCGGCGCCGGCAACCGGGAGATCGTGCTCGAGAACGACGCGATCGTGGGCAGCGTCAACGCGAACCTTCGCCACTACGAGGCGGCCGCCGCGGCGCTGGCCGCCGCCGACCCGGGCTGGCTGTCCGGGCTCATCACGCGACGGGTGCCGCTGCACCGGTTCGCCGACGCGTTGGCCGCGAACGACGACGACATCAAGGTGGTGCTCACGCTGACCGACGAGGACCGCTGACGCCGGGTTCCTTCTCGATCGTGGCCGATTTGGTAGCCCCGGCTGCCACATTCCTCCACGATCCAACCCACGCGACACGCCCGGCCAGGTCGTTACCGTGCACGATGATCGCGTTCCGCTACCCTTCGGCCATGACGGCCGAGGGCGGGGCCGTACCGGCGGCGCTGCCGATCCAGCAGGGCGGCGGTCGAACTCTGGCCCGCGTCGTGGCCCGGGACGCCCTCGGTGCCGGGATCCGCAGCCGCGCCGCCGGCCGCCGCCGTGAGCACCAGGCACGCGAAGACCTGGTTCGTCAGGCGACAACGCCGCACCCCCGACAGTCGCAGGGACCGTCGCCGGCCTTCGTCCGCGATCGGCTCATGTCGCTCGCCGACACCATCGCCGAGGCGATCGGCGCTCCCGGGGCCGGCTTCACCCCGGCCCAGCGTGCCGTCCTGACGGCCGCCGCCGCTGCGGCCCGGGAAGCGGCCGCCAGGCTTGCCGACACCGACAGCGACACCGACAGCGCACCGGCGACGCACAGCTAGGGTTCGCGTCCGTCGCTGTCGGGCGGCACTTCGCTCGGGAACAGGATCGGGCTGAGCAGGTAACGCTTTCGGCCCGGGACGGGCGGGTTGTGCAGGCGAGGGACGATCGCGGCGCGCAACTCGGCGAGCATCTCGGTGAGCTCGTCGTCGTCGAGCCAGATCGCGTGCTGGCGGTAACCGACCGGATCCGTCGCCGGGTCGGCGTTCTTCCGATCCAGGTAGGCGTTGAACTCCGCGACGAGGGCGCCGACCGCAGCGGCGAATGCGCGCCGGTGGTCGTCGGGCGACAGAGCCCTGGCCACGTCCGGATCGATCGATGCCTGGTCCTGCCGCAGGCAGTAGTGACGCTCCACGGCACCCCGGATCCGCCGCTCCTCCACCACGTCCAGGATTCCGCCGGCGGTGAGCGCTTCGACGTGCCGGTACATCATGGCCTTGGACACATCCGGCATCAGGGCGCACAGCTGTGCGGTCGTGAGCGTGCGGCCGCCCCGCATCGCGTGGACGATCCGCAGCCGAGCCGGGTGTGCCAGGAGCTCCAGGGTTTGCATTCTCAAATAGTCTCACATCATGATACCGTTCGCATGATGCGAGAAGGATGAGGCGGCCATGGATCCGATTCACGTCGCGCTCGGCGTCGTCGATATGGCGCAGCACGGGCGGTTCACCGACATCGAGGCGCTCTTCGCCCCGCCCCTTCGTGATGTCGTGTCAGCCGACACTCTGCACGCCGCATGGTCGAGCGAACGGTCGCGGATCGGGCCGGCAACGGCGGTCGGGGAACCAACCTGCGAGGCGACCGGATCGGACCTGGTGCGCGTCAGCGTCCCGGTCACCGGCGAACGTGGCGAACACACGGTGGTCATGTCGGTCGACGACACCGGCCGGCTCCACGGCCTGCGGCTCGCGCCGTCGGTGGCCGGCGGCGTCGACGGCGGGTGGACGCCGCCCCGGTACGCCAGGCCGCACCGGTTCGCGGAACGCGCGATCTCCCTCGGCTCCGGCCAGCGAGCCGTGGGCGGGACGCTGACGCTGCCCCGCCGCGGCGGCCGGGGGCCGGGCGTTGTGCTGCTGGCCGGCGGCGGACCGTTCGATCGCGACCAGACCGTCGGTCCCAACAAACCGCTGAAGGATCTGGCCTGGGGGCTGGCGAGCCGCGGAGTCGCGGTCGCTCGCTTCGACAAGGTCACGCACGTGCACCCGGACGTCGCTACGGCACCGGGGTTCACGATGGTCGAGGAGTACGTCCCTCACGCGCTGGCCGGCATCGACCTGCTCCGCCGGCAGCCCGGCGTGGATCGCGTCTTCGTCCTCGGTCACAGTGCGGGTGGGCGAACAGCTCCCCGGGTCGCCGCCGCCGACCCGTCGGTCGCTGGTGTGATCATCTTGGCCGGCGACGCGGCACCGCTGAGCCGGGCCGCCGTGCGCACGGCGCGCCACGTCGCCACCGTCGATCCCGCCGCCGCCACCCAGGCCGCGCTCGACCTGCTCACCCGGCAGGCCGCGCTCGTCGAGAGCCCGGATCTGTCCCCGGGCACCGCGACAGCCGACCTGCCCTTCGGCTGGCCGGCGTCGTACTGGCTCGACCTGCGCGGCTACGACCAGGTCGCGACCGCGGCGGCACTGGACCGGCCGATCCTCATCCTGCAGGGCCGTCGTGACTACCAGGTCACCGTCGACGACGACCTCGCCCTCTGGCGGGCCGGACTCGCACACCGGCAGGACGTCACCATCCGGGTCTACGACACCGCCGACCACTTCTTCTTCCGCGGCGAGGGCCCGTCCGCGCCGGCCGACCACAACACCGCCCACCATGTCGACCCGGACGTCGTCGCCGGAATCGCCGAGTGGCTCGTGCCCCGCACGGGAATCACCGCCCGGCTGAGACGCCGCACGTGATCAGGAACGATCACAACTTCGAGAGCGCTCTCATCTCAACCGCACCGGGTCGGACGCTATACATTGTCGTCGGAGGACGATATGACCGGGCCCGATCGCAGCCGTCGCCCGAATCGGGTGACGTTGGAGGACGTCGCGCATGCGGCCGGTGTCTCCCGCGCGACCGCCTCGCGCGTCATCGCCGGCTACGGCTCGGTCTCCCCGGAGACCACAGATCTGGTCAACGCGACAGCGGCCCGGCTCGGCTACACGCCTGACGCGGTGGGCCGGGCGCTGGCCGGCGGCACCGGATTCCGGCTCGTCGTGGCGGTCACAGGCACCACGCCGAGCGTGCTCGACGACCCCTACGTCCACCGCGTCGTCGGCTCCGCGGCGGCCGTCTGCGCCCCGCACGGCGTCGGGGTGTCGCTGCACTGGTTGCCCTACCACAGCCCGGCGGAACTCGGCACCCTGGCCCAGGATCGCGGCGTGCGTGGCGTGATCCTGGTGAACACGACCGATCAGGTCCTCGATGCCGTACCGGCAGGCATGGCCGGCCGGGTCGCGTCGATCGGCGTCGGCTCACCGACCGTCCCCTCGTTCGACGTCGACACCGCGTGCTTCACGACCGCCATGGTGCACCACCTGTACGCGAGCGGCCGGCGCCGGATCGCCATGGTGTCCGGCCCGACGTGGCTCCCGTGCACCTGGCGGGCCGTCGCCGCCTACCGCGCCGCGATGCAGGCCGCCGGGCTGCCGGCGCGCCACCTACCGGGCGACTTCACGGCCGCCGGCGGAAGTGCCGCGACCGCGACGGTGCTGTCCCGCTGGCCGGATACCGACGCGGTGCTCGCCAGCAGCGACGCCATGGCCCTGGGCGCGATCGCGGCCCTGCGCAAGCGGTCGTTCGACGTGCCGGGCGACGTCGCCGTCGCCGGCTTCGACGACATCCCGTTCGCCGCGTTGAGCACTCCCGCGCTCACGACGGCGAGCCACCCCGTCGATCGGATCGCGACCGGCGCGGCAACCGCCATCCTCGAGCGCACCGGCGCGCCACCCGCCACCTTCTACGCCACGGAGCTGATCCACCGCGACAGCGCGTGACGCCGGCGTCCGTCCCGTACGGGACGGCGAGGACGGTGCCGCGCGGCACGTCATCTCGGTTGCCTCCCGGCCGGGCCGTTGAGTATTCAGGTTCCCATGACGACGATCGCCGAAGACGCCCGCCGGTGTGCCCGCGCCCTCGTGGCGAGCCTGGACGAGCCGCAGCGGGGACTGGTCCGCGGCGACCTGACCGGCGCGGACTTCCGCCAGTGGACGTACCTGCCCGGAGACCGTCCCGGCCTGTCGATCGAGCACCTCACAGCCGCCCAGCACGCCCGCGTGATGGAACTGCTCCGGCTGGCCCACTCGCCCGAGGGCGGCGATCTCGCCGTGGGCGCCGTCGAGGTCGAGCGCGTCAGGCGGGAACTGGCGACGGGGTCGCCGCCGGACGGCGACCGGTACTGGCTTCGGCTGCTGGGCGATCCGGACGCCGACGGCGACGCGCCGTGGGGCTGGCGCATCAACGGCCATCACCTGGCCGTGCACGTCGTCGTGACCGCCGCCGGCTTGACGTTCACGCCGCACTTCGTCGGATCCGAACCGGCCGTCGTGCCGGCCGGGCCGCACACCGGTCGCCGGATCCTCGGGCTCGCGGAGGACCTGGCCCGCGAGTTGGCCGCCGGGCTCGACCCCGACCAGCGCACGCTCGGCATCAGTTCCGACGTCGCACCCGACGACATTCTCACCCGGGCCGACCCGGTGGCCGATCCCGCGCTGCTGCCCGACGGCATCAGCCGTGACCTGCTCGGGCCCGCGCAGAGCGACCTGCTCGACCGGCTGGTCCGGTGCTACTTGCGGCGCGCACCGGCGCCGTACGCGGAGGCGTGCTGGCGCGATGCCGAGGCGGCCGGCCTGGACCGTATCCGGTTCGCGTGGGCCGGCCCCACCGCACCGGGCGAGCGCCACTACTACTGCGTCCGGGCGCCCGAGTTCCTCATCGAGTACGACAACACCCAGGACGGGGGCAACCACGCCCACTCCGTGTGGCGGCACCTGCGCCACGACTGGGGCGGCGACCTGCTCCGCGCCCACTACGCGCGGCGCCACACCCGGTAGACCCCGAGCCGGATGTCCAGGTGGGCGGCCGCTACCAGCGATGCTGGTGCGGCCCCCAGGTCACCCAGGTGAAGCCGTCGTTGCCGTAGTACGGCACCGTCACGCCGCCGGGCGGGGCGATCTCGTCGAGCGCCCGGAGATGCTCGTCGGTCAGGGTCAGCTCGGCCGCCCGGACGCTGTCCAGCACGTGCTCGACGGTGCGCGGGCCGATGACCGGGCTGGTGACGCCCGGTTGGGCCAGCACCCAGGCCAGCGCCACCTGGCCGGGGCCCGCGTGCAGGTCGGCGCCGATCTCGGCCAGCGTGTCCAGCACCGCGTACGGCCGATCGCGCAGGTGGGTGTCCGCGCAGCCGGCCCAGAACTCGGCGAATCGCGACTCGGCCGGAACCGGCTCGCCGCGACGGTAGCGGCCGGTCAGGAAGCCGCCGGCCGTCGGCGACCAGGGCAGAATCGCGATCCCGTAGGTGCGGGCCATCGGCAGCAGTTCGCGCTCCGCCCGGCGGTCCAGCAGGTGGTAGGGCGGCTGTTCGCTGACCACCCGGTGCAACCGCAGCTCGCTGGACGCCCACAGCGCCTCCATCACCTGCCAGGCGCCGAAGTTGGAGGTGCCGAAGTACCGGATCTTGCCGGCGCGCACCAGGTCGTCGAGCGCCCCCAGCGTCTCGTCGATCGGGACCTCGTTGGTCGGGTGGTGCAGCTGGTAGAGGTCGATGTGATCGGTGCCGAGCCGGCGCAGCGACGCCTCGCACGCGCGGATCAGATGCCGACGGGAGCTGCCGCCGCCGTTCGCGTCGTCGCTCATCGGGAAGTGCGCCTTGGTGGCGAGCACGACGCCGTCGCGCCGGCCGGTCAGGGCCCGGCCGACGATCTCCTCGCTGCGGCCGCGCCCGACCGCCAGCGTCGCCGGGTCGTGGCCGTAGACGTCGGCGGTATCGACGAGGTTCAGCCCGGCGTCGAGCGCGGCGGCGACGACCTCGGTGGACTGCTTCTCGTCGGCCCGGCCGCCGAAGTTCATGCAGCCGAGCGCCAGCGGGCTCACCCTGACGCCGGTGCGCCCCAGCGACCGGTACTCCATCAGTCGTCGCTCTCGAAGAACGCGATCTTCCGGTCGATCAACGCCAGGTGGTCCTGCAACGCGGCGACCCGCGCCGCCACTTCGGCCCGGTGCCGCCGCAGCAACGCGGCCCGATCGATCGCCGTCCCGGCGCCGGCCCGCTGCATGTCGACGAACCGGCGCATGTCGGCGATCGACATTCCGGCGGCCCGCAGGCAGTTCAGGAACTGCAACGACTCCAGATGCTGCGGGCCGTACCGGCGGTGCCCGTTCGTCCCGCGGTCGACCGGCGGCAGCAGGCCGACCCGTTCGTAGTAGCGCAGGGTGTCGGCGCTCATGCCGGTGCTCGCGACCACGTCCTGCATCGTCAACTCGGTGCCCATAGGTCTCCTGGTATAGCGCCTGGTGCGCGCTCCAGGTCAAGCGGGCGACGGTACCGGCTCCGTGGGCCGGCGCCGATCGGCGCCGGCCCACGGTGGCCTCACGGCTTGATCAGGCTGATCCGGGTGTACCAGTTGGCCAGCGCGGTGCGGGTGCCGCCGCATTCGCCGAACGGGGCGGCCTGGTACTGGGCCAGGGTGCAGGTCTGGCCGATGTACTCGCTGGCGATCCAGATGTTCTGGCCGTCGATGGCGGTTGCGCCGTAGTCGCCCCAGCGGGGTCGGGTGGTGCCCGGCGGGTTGCCGAACGCCTTGTACTCCGTGGCGCCGTCCTGCGGGCCGAGGCCGGCCCTGGCGACGAAGATGGCGCCGGCTCCGGTGCGGCCATCGAAGGCGGCGTACGCGGCGGACGGGAAGAAGCCGTCGCCGACCAGGGTGAAGGCCATCACGCCCCGGCCGTTGGCGTTGACGCCGATCGCCGGGTAGATCAGGTTGTTGTGGGCAAGCCCGAGCTGGCCCTGGGCGACCAGCGAGGCGCCGACCGAGTTGGACCGCGACGTGGGCCGCACGATGTACCAGCCGATGCCGGCCTTCGGTCCGCCCGGAACGTTCACTGCCGTGTCGAGCGCTCCGTACAGCTTGCCGCCCGCGTAGGTGACCTGCTGCATGCGGGTGTCGTTGCTGTCCAGCGGCCCTTCGACCTCGGGCTTGAACGGGTCCGGCCCGCCGAGCACGACGGTGGAGCACGGGTCGAGGTTGAGGCAATCGGCCAGCGGGACCGGGCCGCGCTTCTGGTTCGACGGCGGCGGCAGCGAGTAGGTCCGCACGCCGACCCGCGTGTCGTGCAGTTGCGGGTCGGGCCGTCGGGAGTCCAGCGATCTGGTGTTGGTCAGGCTCCACACCACGATGCTGTTGGAGACGTACTCGTCGGTGCCGGTGGCTTCCTCGGCCGCATTGGAGGACAGGAAGAACTCCGTACCGCCGGCGTCACGCGAGTACTCGTCGGCGTTCGGTGACTGCGCGGGCCAGATGGTGAAGCCGTTGAGTCCCCGGTCGGCGCCGGTCGTGTCGAACTGGGTCACCAGGACGTCGGCGTCACCGCGGGCCAGGGCGCGCTTGGAGAACGCGTACACCTGGGCGCTGTTGAACTCGGGCCCGAAGAACGAGTACTCGTTGGTGGTGAGGTAGAAGCCGTTGGCGTCGACGCCGATGTGCGGGTAGTCGCCGATGCACGGGCAGTTCGGGTGCACCGGGGTGCCGTTGGTGCCGTCGTCGGTGACGTCGAGCCGGTAGATGTTCCAGGTACGGGTCGGGTTCTTCGTCACCGCGATGTCGAGGTGGTTGACGCCGGTGAAGTTGCCCTCGGCGTCGACCTCGAGGGTCAGCACGGTGAGGAAGAACGCACGGGTGTTCGGGTCGAACAGGCACACCGGGTCGGTCACGAACGGTCCCTGGACGCCCGTCGTGCGGTCGATCGCGGGCGGGTAGCCGAAGAACGTGTTGAGATCCACCACGCCGGTCTGGCCGCTGCCGTCGGCGTTGAACACGCGGAACACGTCATTGACGGCCTCGACCACGTGCCCGCCGCCGACGCACAGCGCCTGGTCCGGCGGCTCGACGCTGAACTGGTTGCCGTTGTTGGCCGTGCGCTGGTCGTGGTGGTTGAGCCCGTCGAAGCTCGTCAGCAGGCGGGGGCCGTTGCGGACGACGCCGCCCGAGGTCTGGCTCTCGACGGTGCCGGCCGTGCTCGGCGAGTCGTTGCTCCTGCCCTGCGCCGATCCCGGCGCGAGGCTGCGGTCCGGCCGGAACGAGCGGCCGGCGGCCCGCCGGGTGACGGCATCGCCGCCCTCGCTGGCCTCGGGCCCGAACGCCTTCGGGATCTCGGTGGAGAGGGGCCCCGGCGCCGCGGAACCGGCGGGTCGCGGCTGGTACGCCGCGGTGCCCGAACGCTGGATGTGCCGCGTATTCGACGCGGCGGCGGCGCTGCCGGGGATCACGACGATCCCGAACATGGTGGTGAGGGCGACCGTGCCGATCGCCAGCAGTCTGGTGGAAACGCGTTGGTACATAGCGCTCCTTCACACCGGAGGAACAAAGGGCGAATGGTGGGAGCGCGCGTCCGCCGCGCCGAGCGGTGGATGGCGCTCGCCGGAGATTCACAAACAGCTTGCGCTGGAAGGTCTCCGGAGGAAAGTTGGGGCGCCACCGGCCCGGCGTCGGAAGCCTCGCCGGACCAGTGGCAACGGCATATCGCACCGCCGCGAAATAGGCATTTTGCGGCAGCCGTCCCTGCGTCGAAGTTTCAGTAATCACCTTCCACCGTTCGACCGCGATGGTCAACATGCTTGTGTCGAGGGTGGTGGATAGGGTTCGGCAAGGGTCCCCCGATGGTGCTCGATCAACGGCGGCGCAGCCGGTTCACTGCGGCAACCGCGGGCGCCTTCGCTCCGGCGACGCCCGGCCCCGCCGTGGTGACGGCAGCGACCCGCTGGTCGACCTCGATCGAGCGGAACTGTCCATAGTGGACGTCGGTGCGGTTGTTCGTCGTGTTGTTGTTCGTCGTGACGAACAGCGCACGGAACCGGTCGCCGAACGTCGCCAGTCCCTGGTAGTCACCGAGGAACAGGCCACCGGCGTCGGGTGCGGTGTTGTGGTCGAACACCGGCGCGATCTGCCGTTCGGTGTCGAAGTGCCGGCCGCCGCGCGGGGAGACGGTCAGCCAGGTGCTCGTCGGCAGCGTCGTGGTGTTGCCCGGACGCAGCTTGCGCAGGTCGTAGTAGGTCACGCCGACGTCGCCGTCCTCGGTCACCGCGATCGACGGGGTGAACGCCGGAACGGACGGGTCGCCGTTGACGCGCACCGGTGCTCCCCAGTTGCGTCCGCGGTCGGTGCTGCGTACCAACTGGATCTGGTTGTACCGGCCGCCGGTGAAGTCGCTGCCCTCGTAGGCCATGTACAGGTCGCCGGTGCGCGGGTCGATCGCCGGGAACGGCAGGCCGGACCCGGTGCGCAGCGGCTGGCCGGTGTTGGGGTTCACGTCGAAGACGCTGGTGTCCTGCGCCACCACCGTCGGCGTGCTCCAGGTCGCGCCGGCGTCCGTGGACCGCACGACCTCGAACCGGACGAACTCCACCGCGGTAGCGGTGACGTCGGTGTACTGGATGGACGTGTAGAAGTTGTACAGGGCGCCGGAACGCGGATCGGCGACGATGACGTTGCCGATCGTCTGCTGGAACGGTGCCATCTGGACGATGACCCGCGGCGTGCTCCAGGTGCGGCCGAAGTCGCGGGTGACCGACAGGTACGTCGGACCGTTGACGAAGCCCGTCAGGTCAGCAGTGAACTCCAGCCGGTCCCACACCTGATATGCCGTACCCGGCCGGACCGGGTCCGCGGTCACACTGTTCTTGTCGTCGAGGAACTGCGGCTGGGTGTCGTCGATCAGCACGGTGACGTTGCGCCAGGTGCGGCCGCCGTCATAGGAGGTCAACGCGGCGACGGTGTTGCGCGGTGAGTTGGCGTCGAACGGCAGGGCGCTGCCGTACACGGTGCCTTCGGGGCCGATGCTGACCCATGGGTCGGAGGCGCGTTCGTAGTTGAGGCCCCCCGGTGCGCACCGCGAGACCGGCCAGACCGAGCGCTGGAAGGTGCGGCCGCCGTCGCGGGAGAAGCCGGCGACGAGGCCCTTCGCTCCGCCGTCGTTCCACCGGTCCTGCTGCCACGCGCCGACCACCTCGAACGGTAGGAACCGGTTCGTGGCAACCGACGGCTCGACCTCCGCGCCCGGATAGACCACCGAGTCCGGCGTCGAGCCGATGGTGCAGCCGGCGAACGGATCTCCGCGCGACACCTGGACCAGGTTGTCACCGCCCGTGGCGAGGGCCGGCGACGGTAGTGCGAGGACGAGCACGGCCGCGGCGCCGACCGCCGCGACACGCCGGAGTGTGCGCATGAAAGCTCCTTCAATGCGAGAGAACGGGCGAGGGATGCCCGCTCCTGCCGGAGCGGGTACCCAGGGAGTCCTTAGTGGACGGTCAAGGAACGGGTGGTTCCGGCCGGTGCGGGAGTTGCGGCCGGTTCGCCGGCGCTGCGGGCGGTGCCGCCGGTGACCGCGAGGCCGCCGGTGGGCACGTTCATCGACAGGTTGAACGTCGAGCCGGTCGGCGCGGTGGCGACGGGAAGGACCGGGTACGCGTTCCCGCCGGGAAGGACCGACGTGGAGATGTAGTCGCCGAACATCCGGCCCTGCGACGTGTTCGGGATCCACGCCAGGTTCATCGGGCCGGCCAGTTGCGTCGACGTGCTCCAACTGGTGCCGCCGTTCGTCGACGAGATGTACCCGGCGCTGAGCTGGCAGGTGGACGCGGTACAGCTGGAGTTCGGGTAGAAGTAGTACGTCAGCCCGATCCGGGCACTGGATCCGGCCCTCGACTTGTCCACCCCGATGCCGGGCACGAAGTGGTCGACGGTACTGGTGGTGGCGTCGATCGGGACCCGGGTCGGTGCGGCCCACGTCGTCTCGCTGGTGGACCGGGCCATCACGATGTCGTTGCGCGGGCAGCCCGACCGGAACCGGCAGTCCGACCACACGACGTACACCGTGCCGGCCGAGTCGACCTCCGCCGACGGCAGCGTCTCCTCGCGCAGCCCGCCGGCGACGGTGTGGTGCGAGATCGACGAGACGAGCACGGTTGCCCGCCAGGTGGCGCCGCCGTCGACCGAGCGGAACGAACGGATCTGCTCGTTGAGAGCGAGATACGGGACGATCACCGTGCCGTTGGGCAGCACGACCGGCTGGCCGCCGAGCCCCGTCGGATTGCTGCTCGACGTGCGGGCCGGCCCCCAGGTGAGCCCGCCGTCGGTCGACGCCTTCAGGCGGATCGCGTCGCCGGATCCGCTGATGTCGTACTGGGTGTAGCAGGTGCCGAAGAACGGACTGGTCGAGGTGTTGTCACATACGATCCAGTTCTTGTCGAGCCGCCCGGTCGCTGTCGAGACCGGATTCGACCAGGTCAGGCCGCCGTTGGTGGACCGGCTGGTCAGCACGTCCACGGACGAAGACCGGATCGCCAGCGACGAGATCAGCCACACGTTGTGCCGGGCGTCGAACGCGACCGCGGCGTCGCTGGCCTGCGCGTAGACGCCGCCGGCGTTGGTGGTGATCCCGGGCAGGAACCCGCGGGTCCAGGTGGCCCCGCTGTTGGTCGACGTGGCCCAGCCGATGTTCGAGGCGCCGCCGCCGCTGACGCGGCCCACCTGGAACGCGGAGACGATCGTGGTGCCCGCGCTGAACGTGTCGGGCTCCACCTCCGTGCGGTGCTGCGCCTGCGCGTCGGTGTACGGGTCGGTGCTGACTTGCGTGAGCGGGACGTTGGCACTGGCCGGGCCGGCACTGAACAGCACCACGGCGACAGTGGGAATGACCAGGAGGGCGGCGCGCAGGGATCGCCTGGGCGCTCGACCGGTCAGGATGGACATGGCATCACCTTCTTCAGGGAGCCGAGCCAGGATATTGATGCCGGTCTACCAAAACGATCAAGGTCTGTACATCACCCGCACCGCCACGACTGCGTCGCCGTACGCCCCGCCGGAACACGGCACCGGCACACGGCGCCGCCGGGCGGCGCGTGGGATGCGCGCCGCCCGGTGGCGATCGTCAGCCGGTCAGCAGCCCGGCAGTTTGAAGCTGGCGATGCGGGTCTGCCAGCCGTTGCCGGCCGGTGCGGTGGCTGCGCCGGCGGCGGTGTAGTACTCGTTGACGTACCAGAAGGTGCAGTCGTCGACCGGGTCGACATTCATCGAGGTGTAGTCGCCCCAGCGCGAGTTGAGGCTGGTCTGTGCGGCGGTGCCGTTGACCACGGTGGCTTCGCCGAGGGTCATCTCGCCGCGCCGGTCACCGGCCAGTCGGCCGGTGTAGCGGATGCTGGGGAAGATGTCGACGCCGTTGACCACGCTGTAGCCCAGCGCCGCGTTCCCCTTGCGGTCCATGGCGATCGACCCCATCCAGCGGTGCACCCCGTCGTCGGGGGCGAACGTGCCCTGCTGGAAGACCCGGTACCGGCCGTTGCTGTTGCGCCGCACCTCCCACCAGCGGATCCCGGCGACACCCGGCAGCGCCTCGACGGCCTGGTTGGTCACCATTGCCTCGTAGTCGCCGAACGTGCGATGCGCCAACCGCCACAGCGGCCGCTGCCGGTAGGACAGCACATCCAGGAACTGGTCGGGGTTGGTGATGCCCGGCTGTGGCAGGCAGTCCCGGGCCGTCGGCGCGCACGGGAAGATCGAGTCGAACTCGTCCACCGGCAACTGCGTGGCCAACGCGACCGACGCCGTCGGTGCGGCGTTCCACTTCACGTCGAACTCCCACACGTTCAACGCGTCGAACGTGGCGCCGTACGGACCCTCGTCGTCCTGCGTGCCGATGATCGGCGCCTTCGAATTCTTCTTCGGCGGCTTCCTGCCGTCGGCGTCGGCCGGGAGCAGGCCGTCGCCGATCAGGTTGATCGGCACCCGGCCCTCCTGCAGCAGGAAACTGACCGCACGGGCATTCGGGTCGCCGGCGATCATCTTCGCCCGCTCCAGGCCGTAGATCCCGATGCCGTAGATCGACTCGTCGACGATGCCGAACTCGCGGGTCGTGATCAGGTACGAGTCGTCCCAGACGCTGTACTTCGGATAGTCCGGGAAGTTGAACCCTGTCGTGAACGCGTACCGGTAGTACGAGCCGGTCGGATCGCCGGTCGTGGAGATCGCCACGCAGTTGTAGAACGGGTTGGCCGGCTCGTCCGGGAAGTCCAGGCCCCGGGTGGTGAACTGGGTCAGGATCCACCGGTCGGCGAACTGGTCGTAGATGACGATCGGGTCACCGGACGGCTCGGTGCACTCGTCGATCGGGAAGCCCGCCCACAACGTCCCGGTATCCACCGGGCCGAGCAGCAGGGCGCCCGTCTTGGAGTACACGGCGAACACCAGATTGATCATTTCGACGTAGTTGTTCGGGCCGACGTCGCCGACCGGATCAGGCGGGTTGACCCGCAGGCCGAGCACGTTGAAGTTGTCCTGGTTGGACAGTCCCTCGAAGTTGGCCTTCGTACCGGGAATGACGGGCTTCGGCTTGTGCCGCTGCACCGCCGGATCACCGGCAAACGGACGGTTGGCCGCGCTGGGACCGTTGTCGGGCCGCATGTCACCGACCTTCGGGCCGGCCGCGCTGACGGATGCCCGGGACGCCGCCCGGGCCCGCACCACGTCACGCAACGGGGCCGTCCGGTCGAACGCCGCAGCGTTGGTGAACGTCGGGTTGTCCAGGGTCAGCCGCGGCTCCGCGGCGGCCGGCTGGGCGGGGCTGAGCAGCGGTGCGAGAATCACGGCGGTTCCCAGCATCGCCATTCGTCGGAATTGACGTCCGTTGATCACCATGTCCCCCTGAGAGTGAGGTGTTGATCAATCGGCGCTGCTCGACGCAGCACTGGTCGCCCCCGAGTCTGCGACGGGCCGGACACGGCGCATACCCTGCGACTTGCAGATCGCCGAAATCGAGGGTGGTCAGTTCGTGGTGGTGCGGTAGAAGCCCAACCCGTATGTAGCGGCGGTCAGCACCGTGGTGGTTGCGGCGGCCACGGCGTCGAGGTCGGAGATCGGAACCAGGGGCAGCCCGGAACCGACGGGCGACCAGGTGCCGTTGGCCACGCGGGCGAACACGCCGACGTCGCCGGCCGCATACAGCACCGCCGCGTTGCGCGGGTCGAGGGCGACGTCGTTGACTGGCGCGTCGGGCAGGCCGGCCGAGATGTCCTGCCAGCTCGTCCCGCCGGTGGTGGTTTTGAACACGTGCGCGCCGGGATCGCCGTTGCGGTAGCCCGAAACCGACACGTACGCCGTGTCGGCACTCGCCGGGTCAACCTCGATGTGTGTGATCCACCGGGTCGGCAGACCCGCGGTGATCTCCGTCCAGGAGCCGCCGGTGTTGCGGGTGATCCACACCCGACCGTCGTCGGTGCCGGCGTAGATCACCTGGCTGTTGGAGCGGGCCACGGCGAGCGTCGTCACGGTGCCGAAGACCGCGCCGCCGACGCCGCCGTTTCCGCGGGTCAGGTCGGGGCTGATCGCGGTCCACCCCGCGGCCGAGTTGGTCGAGCGGTTCACCCGGTTGCCGGCGTAGTACATGATCGCCGGGTTGTTCGGGTCGAACACGATCGGCGTGACCCAGTTGCGCCGGTCCGAGACCGTCGAACCGAAGCTGGACCGGGTGGTGCCGCCGTCGGTAGAGCGGGTGCAGGCTCCGTTCTGCGAGCACGAGTACACCTTGTTCTGATTGGACGGATCGATCAGGTTGGTGGTCCCGTCGCCGCCGCCGATCGAGTTGAACGCCGTGCCTCCCCAGTTGCGCAGCGATCCGTTGTCCTGCGCGCCGCCGCTGACCCGGCTGTTGTCCTGCCGCGACACCGCAACCGTGTAGAACTGGTTCACGGCAAGGGCCGTCGTCTTCGTCCAGGTGCCGGTCAACGATCCGCCGGCCGTCGACCGGTACACGCCGCCGTCGTTGCCGAGGAACACCCGGCCCGACACGCGCGGGTCGAAGGCGAACGCGTGCTGGTCGGCGTGCACAGTCGTGTTGCGCCGCCAACTCGCGCCGGCGTCGAGGGACTCGAGGATCTGCACCCCGGCGACCCACACGTGCTGCGCCGTGGCCGGGTCGACCCAGATCCGGCCGAACCACCAGCCGAACGTCGACTGCGACGTGCTCAGGAACGACGTGTTGGTGATGCGGGTCCAGTTGGTGCCGCTGTTCGTGGACGTCCAGAAGCCGAGGAAGTTGCCGGTGGTGTCGGCGGCGATCGCGTACATCCGCGCGGGGTTGGCCCGGGCGATCGCGATCCCCATCCGGCCGACGTTCGAGCCCGATGCCGGCAGGCCGCCGCCCACCCGGGCCCACGTCGCGCCGCCGTCGGTCGACCGGAAGACCCCGGACCCGACGCCGCCGTAGGTGCGGCCCTGCGGTTCGCGCTTGTGGTCCCACATCACGGCGAAGACCCGGTTCGGGTTGCCCGGGTCGATCGCGACGTCGACCGCGCCGGTGGTGCCGTTGGCACCGGCCAGCACCAGTTGCCAGTTCGCGCCGCCGTCGGTGGTCCGGTACAGCCCGCGCACGCCGCCGGGCACGAACAGGCTGCCGGTCGCGGCGGCGAAGATCCGGTTGGCGTTCGTCGGGTCGATCGCCAGCCGGCCGATGCGGTCGCTGCCGGTCAGGCCCGCAGGCGTCCAGGTCGCTCCCCCGTCGGCGGACCGGAACACGCCGTTGCCCGGGAACGTGACGCTTCCGCCGCCCGGGTTGCCCTCGCCGGTGCCCGCGTACAGGGTGCCGGTCGGGGTGATCGCCAACGCCCCGATCGACGGCGTGACGTTGGCCGGCCAGGAACTGCTGAACCGCACGCCGCCGTCGGTGCTGCGCCACACGCCGCCGGTGGCGGCGCCGGCGTAGACGGTGTCGGGCCGGACCGGGTCGACGACCATGTCGGTGACCCGGCCACCGATGTTCGACGGCCCCAGCGCCTGCCAGGCCGCCGCGACGGCCGCGGTGGTGCCGGCCCGCCGGGACCGAACGGCCTGGTCCGCCGCGGCGCGGTAGTCGGCGTCGAGCGAGGATGCAGCGGTGTACGGGTACTGCCGCTGCGCGACGAACCACTGGTCGGCGCCGGCCGGGCCCGGCTCGGCCTCGCGGCCCGCGCCGGCATCGCGGCCCTTGCCCGCCTCCCGCTCCTCACCCGCTTCGGCCCGCGCCGCCGCGTGCTCGGCCGCCTCCTCTTCCTCCTCGCCGCGCGGCTGCGGCCCGACGGTCAGGTCCCCGGGAACACCGACGGCCGGCCCGATGGCCAGCAGGAGCAACAGAAGTCCGAGCAACGCGACGCTGCGCCTCATGATGACCTCCCGGTCCGACGCCCGAGCGATCACTCATTACATCGGCGAACGTCGACCTCACCGAAGAGCGTTGGCGCCCTGTGCGTCAACCGACAAAGGCCGCGTCCGATCGCGATCGTCGCTCAGCTGGCGCCGCAGCCGTTCGCCCTCGATGTCGACGTTCGGCAGGACCCGTCCCAGCCACCCGGGCAGCCACCACGCCGCACGGCCGAGCAGCGACATCACCGCCGGCACGATCGTCATCCGCACCACGAAGGCGTCGATGGCCACGCCGACCGCCAGGGCGAACCCGACGGATTTGATGACCGGATCGTCGACGAGCACGAACCCGCCGAACACCGACGTCATGATCAACGCTGCGGCGGTCACCACCCGCACGCCGTGGCCCATCCCGTTGATGGTGGCCTGCGTGGGGGTGTCGCCGTGCACGTAGTCCTCCCGCATGCGCGACACCAGGAACACCTCGTAGTCCATCGCCAGCCCGAACAGGATCCCGATCAGCAGGATCGGCAGGAAGCTCACCAGCGGCCCCGGCGTGTCCAAGCCGACCACGCCGCGCAGGTGCCCGTCCTGGAAAACGAGCACGGTGACGCCGAACGTCGCACCGACGGTCAGCAGGAAGCCGAGCGCCGCCTTGACCGGGACCAGGATCGAGCGGAACACCAGCATCAGCAGCAGGACCGACAGGCCGACGACGAGCAGCAGGTACCACGGCATCGCGTCGGAGAGCTTCTGCGACACGTCGATTCCGACGGCGGTGGCGCCGGTGAGCGCGACGGTGACGCCGTCGATCCCGGCCACCCGATGGCGCACGTCGCGGACCAGGGTCTCGGTCGCCTTGTCGGTGGGACCGGTGGTCGGCAGCACCGGCAGCAGCGCCGTGCGCTTGTCGCCGCTGAAGCGCGGCTCGGCCACCGCCAGCAGGTTCTTCGTGCCCTGCAGGGCGCCGAACGCCTGCTGCACGGCCGCGCCGGTGCGCTCCGGCGAGTCGCTGGACACCACGAGGACCAGGCGGCCGTTGAATCCGGGGCCGAAGCCCTCGGTGATCAGATCGGCGGCGGCCCGACGCGACGTGCCCTCCGCGGTGTGGCTGTCGTCGGGCAGGGCCACCCGCATGCCGGCGGCCGGCAGGGCCAGCGCGCCGAGCGCGAGCACCCCGACCAGGATCACCGGGATGCGCAGCCGGATCACCAGCCGGGCCCACCGGAACCCCATGCCCTCCGGCTCGGGCTTGCGGTGGGCGCGGCGCTGTGCGTCACGCTGGGCGCGCGGAAGGATCAGCTGACCGGTGAAGCCGAGCAGCGCCGGCAGCAGGGTCACCGCGACGAGCACGGCCACGGCGACGGTGCCGGCGGCGGCGAGTCCCATGACGGTCAGGAACGGAATGCGCACGACCGCAAGCCCGGCCAGCGCGATGAAGACGGTGGTGCCGGCGAACACCACGGCGGAGCCGGCCGTGCCGACGGCCCGTCCGGCCGCCTCCTCCGGCGCCAGGCCGTCCAGCAGGTTCTGCCGGTGCCGTGAGGAGATGAACAGGGAGTAGTCGATGCCGACGGCCAGACCGAGCATCAGCGCCAGCACCGGGGTGGCGCTGGTGAGCTGGACGACGTCGCTCAACGCGAACAGGCCGGCCATGCCGGCGCCGACCCCGATCAGCGCGGTCAGCATCGTCATGCCGGCGGCGACGAGCGAGCCGAACGTCACGACCAGGACCACGAGGGCGACCACGACACCGATCGACTCGGTGCCGCCGATCTCCGGTTCGCCGCCGGTCACCTCGCCGCCGTGTTCGACCCGCAGACCCGCGGCGCGGGCGGCGGACCCGGTCCGCTCGTACGCGGCCCGCTGCGCCTTGGTGATCTCGTCGAGCGGCTCGGCGAACTGCACCTGGATCAGGGCGTAGCGGCCGTCCGGCGACACCGCGCGGGCAATGAACGGATCCAGCGCCCCGACGACGCCCGGCAGCGCCGACGCCTCCCGCACGAGGTCGTCGATCGCCGCCTTGCGGGCCATCAGTCCGCCTTGCTCGGGCGCGGCGACCACGATCATTCCGGTCGCGCCGCTCGCCTCGGGGAACTCGCGCTGGAGCAGGTCGAGGGCCTGCTGCGACTCGGTTCCCGGCATCGTGAAGTTGCTGGACGTCGGGCCCTTGAAGGCCAGCGCGGCGGCGCCCAGGGCGGCCAGCAGGACCAGCCACCCGACGAGCACGAGGCGCCGGTGCCGGAACGAGGCACGGCCGAGCCGGTACAGGAACGTCGCCATCTCTCAGTCCTCCGCTTGCGGCACTGGCGTTACAAGGGCGCGGCGCGCCACCCGGATGAGCGAGTCACGCAGGTCGCCGGCGTCGTCGATGCGGTCGACGACCATGGTCACGATGCCGGCCAGCACGACACCGGCCGCCACCTCGTCGGCCGGGTCGCCGGACCGCCCGGCGAACGCGGCCACGAGCGCGTCCACGGCCGGTTTCAGCGGCGCGAACGCCGGCCGCTGGAGCAGTTGCAGGATCTCGTTGTAGATCAGCGCGATCTCGCTGCGGTAGGTCAGGACGAGGTCGACGAACCCGACGATCGCGGCCTCCCGCGCCGGGCCGGCCGCGAGAGGGGTGAGCCGGGTCGCGAGGTCCTGCACCTGCCGGAGCGCCGGCTCCACCAGCGCGACGAAGATCGCGTCCTTGGACTCGAAGTGGTACAGCAGCGTCGCCTTGGAGCAGCCGACGGCGCTCGCGATGTCGGTCAGGGACGTGGCCTTGTAGCCGACCACCGCGAACAGGCGCGCGGCCTCGCGCAGGATCTCCTCGCGTGTGTTCGTGCGGCTCACCCGGCCCCCTTCACTGACAGGATCATCCATCCTGACCGGTCGGTCAGGAACTGACCGATCGGTCAGACATCGATCGTAACCGGGAGTGAAACCTTTCCTTTGCCGCTCTTGCCGAATCCGACCCTTCGCCAACGATGTTCGTCGATGGCTACCCATCCACGCCCGCAATGGCAGCCGGGACCGGTTGCTCGCGCTGGCCAACAACACCGCGTGACGGTTGAGGGCGCACCGGGCCGGGCAAGCTCAAGGTCATGGTGCTACCAGGCCCGGATCCCGACGAGTACCCGCCCATCGACCCGAGCGAGCCGGTCCCCGACGACCCGGGCGAGCTGTTGCCGGACACGCCCGACACACTGCCGCCCGCGCCGGTGGAACCCGGGCGCGGGCCGGGCGAGCCCGGCGGGGTCCCCGAGCCGGCGTAGAACTACCTCTGATTGAGAGGTAGTGTGGCCGGTGTGGGGCACGACGACACCGGTGCGGAACTCATGGACGCCGTGGCCGGGCTGCGGCGGGTGGTGCGGCGGCGGCTTCGGCCCACGATGCCCGACCCGCCGTTGCGCGGTGCGCAGATCGAACTGCTGCACGCCGTCGACGCCCAGCCCGGCATCGGCGTCGCCGCCGCCGCGCGGGTGCTGCACCTGGCCGACAACTCCGTCAGCACGCTTGTCAACCAGCTCGTCGCGGCCGGCCTGCTGCAGCGGCGGGTCGACCCGGGCGACCGCCGCGCTGCCCGGCTGGAGCTGACCGACGCGGCGCGCGGGCGGATGGGATCCTGGCGCGCGGGCCGGACCCGGCTCGTCGGCGAGGCGCTCGCCCGGCTGCCCGACGCGGACGTCGCGGCGATCGAAGACGCGCTGCCCGCGCTGCGCCGGTTGCTGACGACGATCGACACGCTCGCGCCCGCCGAGGTCGACCGGTGACGGGGGCGGCCGTGCGGTGCACCGGGCTGCGTTACGCGTTCGGCGAGCACGTCGCCGTCGACGGCGTCGACCTCGCGGTAGGCCGCGGCGAGATCTTCGGCCTGCTCGGCCCGAACGGGGCCGGCAAGACCACGACGATCCGCCTGATCACCACGCTGCTGCCGGTGCGTCCGGGCATGGTGACGGTGTTCGGCGCCGACCCCGCGCGCCGCCGCTACGCCGTGCGCCGGGCGATCGGGTACGTGCCGCAACTGCTGTCGGCCGACGGGACGCTGACCGGTCGGGAGAATGTCGCCCTGTTCGCCCGGCTGTTCGACGTCCCGCGCCGGGAGCGGAGCCGGCGGGTCGCCGACGCGCTCGACGCGATGGGCCTGGCCGACGCGGCCGACCGGCTGGCCCGCACCTACTCCGGCGGCATGGTGCGGCGGCTGGAGCTGGCCCAGGCGCTGGTCAACCGACCACGGCTGCTCATCCTCGACGAGCCGACCATCGGCGCGGGCTGCTGGTCGGCACCGCCAGCCACGTCGCCGTCGATCTGTTTGTGCTCGCCGGGTGCGCGGCCGTGGCGATCGCCGCGTCGTCCGCGCTACTGGGCCGCCTCACCCGCTGAGCCGGCCCGGTGCGTGCGTCCCGGTCACCTGGCCGGCCGAGGGCCGGACGTTGTGGCCGCCATCGGTGACCGCTGGCCGGAGGTGGCCGCACAGGACACCTCGGGCGTCGGCACCCGCAGCAGCCGAGCAGGCGAAGCTGCAGGCGCTGAGCGATGCGATCGACGCGGCGGCCGGCTACGAGGAGGCCGACCACCGCGCGCTGGAGTACACCGCGCGGCCCAAGGGGATTCCCGGCTCCGACCTGGCCGCCGCGCAGCGCGCCGTCCTCCGGGACCTGCTCGGGACGTACTTCGGGCGCGTGCCGGAGGCGGTCTCGCCGATGGCGGCGTACGACGACGACGACGCCCTCGACGCACTGCACTTCGCCTGGGCCGCCCCACCGAGCCCGGCGCCCCGCACTACTACCGCGTGCAGGGGCCGCGCCTGCTGATCGAATGGGACAACACCCAGCGCGGCGCCAACCACGCGCACTCCGTCTGGCGCGACCCGGAGAACGACTTCGGCCTGGACGTCCTCGGCGCCCACCGGCGGCGCCACCACTGATCACTGAGTCGGTGGTCGACCTTCGGGCTCCGTATCCGCGAGCGGTTCGGGGTCGCCGCTCGCGCTGGCTTTCGCCGGCTCCTTGCCGAGGGTGCGCTCGTTGCCCAGAGTGCGCTCCCTACCGAGGGTGCGCTCCCTGCCGGGTGCGCGCTCCTTGGCGAATATCCGGTCCTCGTCGAGCGCGGACGTCTGCACGACGAGCACGTCGCACACGGCGTTCTTGACCACACCGGCCGGAACCGACCCGAGCATTTGCCCCTCGCTCGCACCCAACCCCCGGTTGCCGACGACGATGAGGTTCGCCGGGTTCACGCCGACGGTGTCGAGCAGCGCCTGCGCCGGGTCGCCGGCGACGAGCCGTTGCTCGATGTATCTCGCGCGCTCCCTGGTGAGCGTGGTGACCGACCTTTCCAGTGCGTCGCGGGCAGCGTCGATCCCGTACACGTCGCGGTGCATCCCTTCCGCCTGTCCCGAGGCGGCGCCGGCATCGGCGTCGCGGTACGCGGTGACGACGACGAGCTTGGCCTGCGCGGCCTGCGCCACCTCGGCGGCCCGGTCCACCGCGTACAGACTGGTCGGGGTGCCGTCCGAACCCACCACGACCCGCTCGTACACGCTGATGCTGCGCTTGGCGCCGAGCGGCACGATCGGGGACTCGTCGGCCTCGTCGGGCGGGTTCACCCAGAGCATCGCCAGCGCGCCGATGCCCAGTAGCACACCGGCGACGGTCATCGCGTTGCTGCCCTTGCCGCCGAGCAGGTGGTTGAAGATCCAGCCGAACGTGACCGTCTGGATCAGCATCGGCACCACGATCATCATGTTCAGGATGCCCATGTAGACGCCGGTGCGCCGGGCCGGAACCATGCTGGCGACCATCAGGTACGGCACGCCGACCGCGCTCGCCCAGAAGATGCCGAGGCCGATCATCGGAACCAGGGCGACGTACTGGTTGTCGATGCGCGCGAGCCAGACCAGTGCCACCGAGGCCAGGCCGAGCGCGACAGCATGCACCCGCTTGGCGCCGATCCTGCGCGCGAACCCGACGAGGAACAGCGCCGAGATCATGGTGACGAAGTTGTAGGCGGCGTTCTGTAGACCGCTCCAGGCGATCGCCTGGTCCCAGGCGGGCCCGCCATCCTCGGGATTGGAGTGGAACACCGTCTCGCCGAGGCTGACCGCCAGGAACTGCCAGTAGATGAACATGGCGTACCACTGGAACAGGAACACCACGCCGATCTTGTGCATCGCGACGGGCATCGTCTTGACGGCGTCCGCGATCTCACTGACGGCGTGGTGCAGACCCTTGGGCGTGGCACGCATCTCGGCGAGTTCCTCGTCCGAGGGCGTCAATTCCTTGGTGCGCGCCATCGCCGTCAGCACGGTCAGCAGGATGCAGAACGTGCCGATCATGAAGCACACGTACATCCAGTAGGGCACGCCGTTGCCGGCGTTCTTCTCCAGCGCCCCCACCTTCTGCAGGAGGAACAGCGACAGGTTCGCGAGCACCGCGCCCGCACCGGTGAACATGCTCTGGGTGAGGAAGCCGCGAGCCAGTTGCGCCTTGGGCAACCGGTCGGAAATGAACGCCCGGTACGGCTCCATCGAGGTGTTGTTGCCGGCGTCGAGCAGCCAGAAGCAGATCACGGCCAACCACAGGATGCCGACGAACGGGAACAGGAACAGGATGATCGCGCACAGGCATGCGCCGGCGGTGATGAACGGTCGCCGGCGTCCCCAGCGGGGATGCCACGTCCGGTCGCTGATCGCTCCGATCAGCGGTTGGATCACCAAGCCGGTGACGGGTCCCGCGAGGTTGAGGATCGGGAGTTGGTCGGGGCTCGCCCCGATCAGGAGGAAGAGCGGATTCACCGACGACTGGGTCAGGCCGAAGCTGAACTGAACCCCGAAGAACCCGAGATTCATCATCAGAATGGCGGGACCCGACATCAACGGCTTGCGCTCGACCGGCCCGGTGCCCGCCGAAACGGGCTCTGCAGTCATGGTGGTCATGGCGATCCCTCTGGCCGACGCGAATGTGATTCGACCTGTGTTGCGACGGTAAGCCCGCCGCAGGTGCCCCGCAACTTGTCGACGGGTGCTGCCGTAGCGGCGGTCTTGCCGGCAGAATGAACCGCGTCGAATGGCGGGTCGGTGCGGCTTGCGGCACCCTGAGATGGACCGGCTTCCAACGGCAGAGGAGGCGGCCGTGCCCGAGTGGAAGACCATCGTGGTCGGCATCGACGGATCGCCCGGCAGTCGCAAGGCATTGACGTGGGCCGCTGCGGAAGCCGCGGTGCACGACGCCGAACTTGTGGTGATCAATGTGTGGGAGCACACCCTGTTGCCGCCGGCGGGCAGCGTCAGCGTGTCGGAGCGATACGTGCCCGACCCCAGCCAACGCACGACCGACGATCTGGTTCAGGTGATCAAGGAGGAGCTGGGTGACGAGCCGCCGGTGCTCGTCCGGGCCCATGTCAAACAGGGCCGGCCGGCAAAGGTTCTCATCGAGGAGTCGGCCACCGCCGACCTGCTCGTGGTCGGAAAACGCGGTCACGGCGGCTTCGTGGGACTGGTGCTCGGCTCGGTCAGCCAGCACGTCGCGGCCTATGCGAAGTGCCCGGTGACGGTCGTCCACTGACACGCTTGCGACACACGTCGTCCGGTTCCGTTCGGATTCGTCAGGCGGCGTCACGGCCGCCGAAGACTCTTTCTCGCCGGCGCGGGTTTCCGCCCGTCGCCGCCGTGAGGAGGAGGAATCCGTGTCGAAGCTTCGTCGCGCTCTGCTGCTGGTGGCGGCCTCAGCCGCCGCGTCGTTCGCCGTCCTGACCGCCGCCACGCCGGCACAGGCGTGGACCTGGAACCAGAACGTCACGCTGTACAACGCCGGCGGGCTCTGCGTTCAGGGCGAGGCCGGGATCGACCACGTCAAGCCGGGGACCTTCTCCGGCAACCTGGCCTATTCCGGCGCCTACGCCCGGGGTGCCGGTTGCGGTGCCGGCCTCGCGAACCAGTACGCGGCGACGCGGCTCGACGTGTACCGGTGGAACGGATCCGCCTGGGTCGTGTGCCGCAGCACCGCCTGGACGTACGGGTACACCGGTGTCAACCAGTGGGGCCCGACGGGTCCCGAGCAGGTCTACAACTACGGCGGCGCGGCCTCGTGCGGCGCCGGCTGGTACGGCACACTCGCCGCCTCGTACGTGCTCGACAGCAGCGGGACGTGGCGCGGCGGGACCGTGTGGTCGGGCCAGGAGTACGTGTCGTAAGACGATCGGTTGCGGTGGACGCCCGCGGCTTCGGCCCGGGCGTCCACCGTGTGCCGCGGGTCAGGTGGTCTGGATTATCTGGATCAGGTTGCCGCACGTGTCGTCGAGGACCGCCGTGACGACCGGCCCCATCTCCAGCGGCTCCTGCGTGAACCGCACGCCCATGCCGCGCAGGCGCTCGTACTCGGCGCGGACGTCGTCTACCGCGAACTGCGTGGCCGGGATGCCGTCGGTCACCAGCGCCTCCTTGAACGGCTTGACGGCGGGGTGCCCGTCGGGCTCGAGCAACAGCTCACAACCGTCGGGATTCTCCGGCGAGACGACGGTGAGCCAGCGGTATTCGCCGACCGGAACCTCCGTCTTCTTCACGAAGCCGAGCATGTCGGTGTAGAAGCGCAGGGCCTCGTCCTGGTTGTGGACGAAGACACTGGTGATGTTGATGCGCATTCAGTTCTCCTTGGTTTCGCGGCCACGCCATCGGTCGGTGAGGCGCCGCAGCGGTGCGGTGTCGATGAAATGGAACTTGTACCGACCCTCCCGCCGGCTGGTGACCAGACCGGCCCCGGTCAACACCTCCAGGTGCTGGGAGATCGCCTGACGGGACGAGCCGAGCTGGTACTTCATGGTCAGTCGCGAACAGAGCTCGAACAGCGTCTGGCCGTCGCGCTCCGCCAACTCGTCGAGGATCCGGCGACGGGTCGGGTCGGCAAGCGCCTTGAAGACCTCGCCGTCATCCACACCGCGATAATAGGCAAGTAACTACTTGCCTATCAAGGGGTCAACCCACTCGCGATCCGGGCGAGGGCGCTTGTCGCCCGGTCGACGTCCTCGGCGTTGTTGTACAGGTAGAAGCTGAGCCGGCAACTGGCCGTCGGGTCGAGCCCGAGTTCGCGGTGCGCGAGCGTCGCGCAGTGACAGCCCGCGCGGGACTCCACCCCGTACCGGTCGAGCGCCTCGGCGACGGCGAACGGGTCGGCGCCCGCGATGTTGAACGCCACGAGCGGGGTGCGCCGGTCGGCGGTCGGTGGGCCGTAGACGGTCAGGCCGTCGATCCCACCGAGTGCCCGCAGGGCCTGGGCGGTCAGCCGCCGGGTGTGTTCGCCGACGCGGGCCATCGTCCACTCGGCGGCGCGGGGCGGCAGCGGCTCGGGGGTGCCGAAGTATCGCCACTCCCCCGTCGGTGAGGTCAGGTCGACGAGCAGCCGCAGCGCCTGGGCCGAGACGATCACACCGAGAATGTTCGGGGTGCCGGCGGAGTACTTCCACGGCAGCTGGTTGTACGCCACGTGGTCGGGCGCGACCTGGCCCTCGGCGATCATGTCGCCGCCGTAGAGGAACGGCAAACCGTGACGCAGCAGGTGTTCCTTGGCGTACAGGACGCCCACGCCGAACGGGGCGAGCAGCTTGTGGAAGGAGAAGGCCAGGTAGTCGACGTCCAGCGCCTGCACGTCGACGGCCGTGGTGGGCACCAGTTGTGCGCCGTCGACGAGAAGCAGCGACCGGCGCTCACCGGTCGGCTGGTGGTAGCCGCTGGTGTCCGCGATGCGGCGCACCGTCGGCAGATGCGGCTTGGTGCCGAGGAAGTTCGACGCGCCGGTGCAGCACACAAGCTTTGTCCGGTGGTCCACAAGGGACGCCAGGTGGGCCATGTCGAGGCCGCCGGTGGCCGGGTCGAAGCGGGCGATGCGCATTTCGACCCGCCGCCCGAACCGGGGCAGGATCTCGCGGCACAGCCCGTACCACGGGACGAAGTTGGAGTTGTGCTCCAGCATCGTCGTCACCATGTTGTCGCCGTCGCGGAACTCTGTCAGCAGGGTGTACATGACCGCGTTGATCGCCTCGGTGGTGTTGCGGAACATCGCGATGCTGCGCCGGTCGGGAGCGTTCAACCAGGCGGCGATCGTGTCGTAGGAGCTTTCGAAGAGATCCGTCGTGTACCGGGAGGCGGTGGACTGGCCGCGGTGGACGTTCTCGTACCAGGGCACCAGCCCGCGGTAGAGGTCGATCAGCTCGCGGGGCGGCTGGGTGCTCGCCGCGTTGTTGGTCACCACGCGCCCGGTCCGCACGAAGTCGAAGTGCTGCCGGATCCGGTCCACGTCGAGCGGTGAACTGACAGCCGACCCCGGCGACGGCACCGTCCCCAACGCCATCACGCACCCCCACGTCCGTCGCGCCGATGGGTGTCAGGGTCGATGGGCGCGGTGCTCACCCACCAGCTCAAGTCCTGCCCAATCGCTGCCCAGTCCGGCGACGGGTCACACCGCGACGAGCGCCGGCTGACGATCGAGCTGCCGCCAGCTCGGGAAGACGAACGGCGCCGTCGTGGTCACCAGGTAGGCCCCGCCGAACACCCACAGCGCCGCGTGCACGCCCCACGCCTCGGTGGCGTAGCCACCGGCCAGCGCGCCGAACGGCAGGCCCAGCCAGGAGGTCGACCGGATCACGCCGAGCACCCTGGCCCTGAGCTCGGGCGGGATCCGCTCGTACGACGCCGCACCGATGATGGGGTTCAGGTTGCCGCCGAACACGTCGGCGACGAACCAGACCACGAGCGTCAGCAGCAGCGAGTCGGACAGCGCCAGCACAGCGAACCGGGGTGCCCCGCTCAGCACGAACGACACGCCGAACACGGCGCGGCGCGGCAGCTTCGGCGCCAGCCACGCGCCGAGCAGGCTGCCGAGTACCGCGCCCGCGCCGGCGACGCCGCTGATCAGGCCGAGAGCGCTGGCCGTGCCGACCTCCTCGCGCACCCACACCGGCACCATCACCTCGCTGAGGCCCTGGTCGAGCAGGTTGGTGACGGCGACCATCGTCATGATGCCCAGCAGCACCCGGTCGCCCCGGACGAACCGCAGCCCCTCGCCGAGCTCCCGAAGGTAGCGGCGCGCTCCCGACCCGGCCGGCGGCTCCACTGTGGACGGTGTGGCTGCGGGTAGCCGGACCCAGATCGCCGCGATGACCGCCGCCACGGCGAACGTGCCCGCGTCGATGGCGACCACCGCCGGCGGTCCGAACAGCGTCACCAGCACGCCCGCGAGCGGCGCACCGAGCAGCAGCGCGGCGCGGTTGGCGCCGGCGTTGAGGCCGGCAGCCCGCTCCAGGGGAATGTTTCCGAGGTCGGCGGTGGCCGGTACCAGCGGACCGTTGGCGCAGTCGGCGATGCCGCGGAACAGTCCGACCACCACGACCACGACGATCAGCACCGGCAGGGTGAGGAGGCCGAGCAGGTACCCCGCCGGGACGGCCGCGACCGCGAGGGCCGCCAGCGCGTTGCCCCACACGAACGACGGGCGCAGCCCCACCCGGTCGACCACCGGGCCGGCCAGCAACTGGGCGGCGACGTAAGGGACGAGCTGCCCGAACACGACGACACCGGTCTGTGCCGCGCTGCCCGTGGTGGTGAGCACCAGCCACGGGATCGCGATCGCCGACATCGACGTTCCGGCCACCGACACCACGTACGCGCCGATCAGCGCCGCGAACGGCGCGCGCCGTGCTGTCACGACGAATCCCCGTCGGGCAGCATCTGGAACTGGAAGACAGCCCGCTGCGCCCCGTCGCCCTTCGGGGGCGCCCCGCGCTCCCGCTCGTACCGCTTCACGACGGCGGTGACCTCTGCGGACAGCGCGCGGGCCTGCTCGTGGGCGAGCTCGCCCGGATCGTCGGTGCCGCTCGACTCGCCGATGCGCCGGCCGAGATGCGAGGCGGTGGCCGGGCCGTCGGTCTCCAGCAGGTGCAGCAGCCGCACGCGGATGGGGTGGACGAGCCCACGCAGGCGGCACGGTGTGAGCATCAGGTCGCGCGACGGGTCGAACCGCGACGGCGCGGCGCGATCAGTCCGGACTCGTAGGCCCACACGACGAGTTGGGCGCGGTCGCGGCAGTGCAGCTTGGTCATGGCCCGGTTGACGTGCGTCTTCGCGGTCAGCGGGCTGATCACCATCCGCTCGGCGATCTCGTCGTTGGTCAACCCGCGGCCGACCAGTTCGACGATCTCCTGCTCGCGCGCGGTCAGCACGTCGCGCCCGACCGCCGGATCGGCCGGTACCGGGCCGGTGACGAACTCGCTGATGAGTGTCCGGGTGACAGCCGGGGCGAGCAGCGCATCCCCGCGCGCCACGACGGCGATCGCCTGCAGCAGGTCGGCCGGGTCGGCGTCCTTGAGGAGGAACCCGCTGGCGCCGGCGCGCAGGGCGGCGAAGACGTAGGAGTCGAGCCCGTAGTTGGTGAGGATGAGGACCCGGACCGCCGCCAGGTCCGGCTCGGCGGCGATCCGGCGGGTCGCCTCGATGCCGTCGAGCCCTGGCATCTGCACGTCCATCAGCACGACGTCGGGTCGCAGGCGCCGCGCCAGGTCAACCGCCGACGCGCCGTCGGCGGCCTCCCCGACGACCTCCAGACCGTCTTCGGCGTCGAGCAGGGCCCGGAACCCGGCCCGCATGAGGGCCTGGTCGTCGACGAGCAGCACCGTGATCACGCCTGGCCGTCCAGCGGGAAGGTGGCGCGCACGGCGAACCCGCCGCTGTCGCGCGGGGCCGCGTCCAGAGTGCCGCCGAGCCCGGTGACCCGTTCCCGCATGCCACGCAGGCCGACCCCCGGCGTGACCGGCTGCCCGGGCGTGGCCCGGCCGTCGTCGGTCACCGAGACGGTCAGGCGGGCCGGCGCGTAATCGACGTCGACCTGAGCGGTGGCGGTGCCGGCATGCCTCGAGACGTTGGTGAGCGCCTCCTGCACGACCCGGTACCCGGCCTGGTCCACCTCGACCGGCAGGTCCGGCGGCAGCCCGGAGACGGTGACGTGCACCGGGACCCCGGCCGCCCGGGTCCGCTCCGCGAGCTCGTCCACCAGCGCGAGCCCGACGCGGTCCACGTCGGCAGGTTTTCGCAGCACCTCGAGCGTCGCGCGCAGCTCCCGCATCGCGGCGCTGCTGGCCTCCTGGATCGCCAGCAGCGCGGGCGACGGCTCCTCCTCGTGCTTGCGGGCCAGGTGCACGGCGATCCCCGCCTGCACCTTGATCACGGAGATGTTGTGGGTCAGCGAGTCGTGCAGGTCCCGCGCGATGCGCAGCCGCTCCTCCCCCGCGCGGCGCAACGCCACCTCCTCGCGCGTGCGTTCCGCCTCGATCGCCCGCTGCTCGACCTGTTGCAGGTAGGCGCGGCGCTGCCGCGCGACGAGCCCGGCGACGTTGGCCGCCACGAACCAACCCAGCAGCAGGGAGGTCCGCTCGATGATCTGCTGACCGGCCCGGTCGGCGGACGCGACCGAGACGTCGCGGGCCAGGAAGCCGACCAGGAACACGACGCTGGCCAGCGCGGCGGCGAACCGGTGTCCCCGCCAGGCGGCGAGGTACACCGTCGCGAGGACCGCGAACGCGGCCGACACCCCGGCGTGCACCCTGACGTGGAAGGCGAGCATCGTCGCCGTCACCACGGCCAGCGCCGCCACCGGGAACCGCCGGCACACTGCGAGCCCGGCCACCGTCACCAGGACGAGCGCGACGTCGAGCGCCCGCACCGGGGCGGCATCGGGCGCGAGCGCCGCGTCGCCGAGCAGGAAGCCGCCGAGGGCGACGCCGCCGAGGAGGTAGGGCAGGTCCGCACGCACGATCGAACTGTAGGACGGCCACGTGCGGGGAGCATCCTGCATCAGCGGTACATCAGCCGTACCGCGGCCGCGGTACCGGTGGCCGGGCAAGTGCCTGCGCCGGCACGACGCAATCCCGGCGCGCCGAGGCAAGCATCGAGCCCATGACGTACCGCTTCTTCACTCCCGCCCCACCGAGGGCGGCGACCGGGCTCACCGCGGCGGTCTACCGGCAGCTGCGGGAGGACTTCATCGGGCCGGCACCCACCTTCCAGGTGCTGTCCGCCGTGCCGGAGGTGCTGGCCGCGACGTGGGCGCTGATGCGCGAGGCGCTGCTCGCGGGGGACGCCTCCCGGGTCGACCGGGAGGTGGTGGCCTCGGCGGTTTCCCGGGCCAACCGCTGCCGCTTCTGCGTCGACGCCCACGTGATGCTGCTGCACGCGCTGGGCGAGCACGACCTGGCCGAGACGATCGCCCGCGGCGACACGCCGGCGAAGCCCCGGCACGCCGATCTGGTGCGCTGGGCCGAGGCCAGCCGGAGCCCAGGAACGGCCCGCTGGGCGAGCACGCACATCCCCGAGGTCACCGGCACGTTGCTCGCGTTCCACTTCATCAACCGGGTCGTCTCGGCGCTGCTCGCCCCGGATCTGCTGCCGGGCGGGCTGCAACGCTCACCGGTGGTGCGCTCCGTCGGAGGCCGGCTCTACGCCAGGACCGCCCGGGAGCCGAAGGAGCCCGGCCGCAGCCTGCCGCTGCTCGGTGCTGGCGCCGTGCCACCCGGCTGGGCGGGGAGCAGCCCGGTCGGCGTCGCCTACGCATCGCTGCGCGACGTCGCGGCGAGCGGCGGAACCCTTCTGGGCGACGTGGCCCGGCAGACCGTCGCGGCGACGGTCCACTGGGAGGACGGCCAGCATCCGGCCCGGCCCGCAGCGTGGGCCACGGACCTGGTCCGCGACCTGCCCGATGCCGACCGCGCCGGCGCCCGGATCGCGCTGCTGGCGGCGTTCGCGCCGGCCGCGATCGGCCCGGACGACGTAGCCCGCTGGCGATCCTCCCGGCCCGCCGATGCCGACCTGGTGCGGCTTGTCGCGTACGGCGCGATCACCGCCACCGATCACGTCGCGCGGACCCTCGCTCCGGCTCACCAGTAGGAGGTCGGCGTGCGCAAGGCATTCGTCGCCATGAGCAGCCTGCTGCTCGTCGCGTTCGTCCTGCAGTTCGTCTTCGCCGCCGTCGGTGCGTTCACGAAGCCGGCGGGCGACGGCGCGTACGCGCTGCACAGCATCACCGGGATGGCGGTGATCCCCGCGCTCACCCTGCTCACCACGCTGTTCGCCGCGCTGGCGAAGGCGCCGGGCCGGCTCGTCGGGCTGGCGATCCTGCCGCTCGGCCTCGTCGTGGTGCAGGCGCTGATCGCCGCGCTCGCGAACGGGCTCACCGACGCCGGGGGCGGCGCGGGGTGGTTGGCCGGGGGCGCGGCGGCCGCCGCCGGGCGGCGCCGGCTCGCGCTGGGCGCGGGCGCCGCCGCACTGCTCGCGACGTTCGTCCGTGCGGTCACGACTGTCGCGCTCCTCGACGCGGGCTGGTGGTTCGCCGCGGAGAGGGTGCTCATCGCCGCGCCGACAAGCCCGACCGGTGGGCAAACCACTGTCACAACCTGGCCCACGCCGACGCCGGGATGATGCTGCACCTGACGTACGCGACTTAGGGGTCGGGTCAGGGACGAGCCGGATGGATCGGCGGCGTCGGCGCTGCGAGCCTCGTGGCATGGCCACCTCGTCGCTGCCGAAAGCACCTCGACTTCCGCCACGCTGGATCATCCGGACGGCATGGTCGGTACACCGGGGCATATACCGGACCTTCCGCGGCCGGGTTGGCCTGTGGCGACCGCGGCCCAACGGTTGGGGCACGCTTCGCCTGACCACCACCGGTCGCCGCTCCGGCCGGCAACGCGGCGTCATCCTCGGGTACGTCGAGGACGGGCCGAACCTGGTGACGCTGGCGATGAACGGGTGGGGCGCGGGCGAACCCGCCTGGTGGCTCAACCTTCAGACGCACCCGGACGCGACGGTTGACCTCGTCGACGGTCGCCGACGCGTGCGCGGTCACGCCGCGACCCGCGACGAGCGGTCGCGGCTGTGGGCACGCTGGCGCGAGATCGATCCGAACCTCGACGGCTACGCGGCCCGGCGCCCGTCCGAGACCGCCGTCGTCGTCCTGGAACCCGTGCCTCCCGAGGGTTAGTACTGCGGCGGCGCGTGCCGTCGACCGGCTCGCGCCGTCCCATTGCTCGTGGCACTGGGTGAGCGACGCGGCGCTACAGCGCCGCGCGGAGCGTGACGCTGGCCGGCTCGAAGCCGTGCCGCGCGTAGAAGCGCTGCGCACGCCCGTTGGCCGCGTAGGCAGTCACGCCGGCGCGCACCGCGCCGTGCTCCCGGGCCCAGTCGAAGAACGCGCCGACCAGGCGGCCGCCGACCCCCCGGCCGCGCGACGCGGGATCCACCCGCATGCTCTCCAGCACGGCGACGCAGGTGCCCGCCCGCAACGTGTCCGGCTCGTACACCCGGCCGACGAGGTGCCCGACCGCGCGGTCGCCGTCGCGGGCCAGCAACGGCACGGCCCGCGGATCGGTCAGCAGGTCCGTGAAGTAGGCGCCGCCGCCGCGGGCGGCCCACTCCGGATCGCCGTAGGGATCGTGGGCAGCTGCGTCCTCGTGGAACAGGCCGTCGACGGAGGCGACGAACGCGGCGCGGTCCTTCTCGGTGGCAGCGATGACAACGAGGTCTCCCATGGTCGTCGACATTACGATCTTGATTAATGGATGTAAAGCACCTCATTTGAGACCGACGGTCCACAGTGGATAGCGGATCGGCCACGCGGTGCCGGCCGCCGCGGTCAGGCGACGATCTTCCAATAGGAGTCCTTGCGGCGGATGCGGCCGTCGGGGGCGAGGTCGAACAGGTCGCAGCCCCTGACGCGCAGCCGCTCGCCGGCCGCCGTGGTCCCGGTCAGCAGCCACTTGGACACGGCATGCTCGCCGCACACCCAGTGCTCGTCGTCGCCGTAGTGCACGTCGGGAAGGCCGTCGAAGCGCTGTTGCAGGCCCGCCCGCACGGCGTCCGGGCCCTCGAAGCGGGTGCCCCACGGCTCGGGGCCGCGCGGCGTCTCCAGCACGCAGTCGTCGGTGAAGAAGGTCATGATGCGGTCGAGGTCGTGCGCGTTGAACGCGTCGAGCAGGTCACGGAGCGTGGCGATGTCGGTCATGGAAACGATCGTGCACCACGCCGGCCATAGCCGATCACGTGAATTTGTCGACAGGCACGGCCTGATCAAGCGGAAACCCGATCCGGCCGACGGCCGGCGCCTCACGGCGCCACCACCGCGGGCACGCATCGGTTCGCGGTCTTCCTGATCGTCGTCGCGGTGCTGCTCCTCGGTCTGGTCCTCGCCGACCGGTCGCCCACCCGGATCCATCAATCGCGTCCGGGTGGTCGGCGGTAGCACAATGGAGGCATGTGCGCGGCACATCGCACGGTGATCGTGAGCGGCGCCAGCAGGCGGTGGAACCTGCTCCGGCCGTCGCGCTGGCTGGTGTTGCTGACCCGCTGGCGGGCGGGCGATCTGGACGCCCAACTCGCGGCCGGCCAAGCGCCGGAAGGCGACCCGCAGCGCGCGGTGCGCGCCGCCGTCCTCGTCGAACCGGCCAATCGCCGGCAACTGGCCGAGTGCTGGCAGGCGGTGCTCAGCAGGGCGGCCCGGCCGCCGGATCCCATCGACTCCCGGGTGCCGCTGCGACGATCGCAGGTGCTCGCCGCCGACGCCGACATCCGCCGAATGATCGCCGGGCTGCGGGCCCCGTCACCGGTGCCGGCCCGGGGCGTGGCCATCGCCAGCGGACTGCTCAGCGACGGCACCGGCCCGCTGTACAACGAGCGCTGTCGACAGAACCTGCGCGCGGTCATCCGCTCGGCGATCCGCCACCTCGACCCGTCGGCCGGGCTCACGGCATAGGAGCGCTCGGCTGCATTGACCACAGTGGACGGTTCGGGTCATCAAGCTGACACCGGCGAACCGCTCGGACAACCGCGCTCGTAGAGGGGGCTGAAGCGAACGACGCTTTCAAAGCGACGGTCGCCTTCATCGAACCCGACACAATGAGCACGCGGAGGAAACGACATGAGCGAGTACGTCGACGGCGACTACGGCTACGACCACGGTGGCCACGAGGGTGGCTACGAGGGCGAGCACGGCGACTACAACGCCCAGTACGGCCACGAGGGCTACCACGACAACTACAACCACGACGACTACAACAAGCACGAGAACCACAACGACGACTACAACAAGGACAACTACGACAACAACTACGACGACAACTACGGCCACGAGGGCCACGGCTACGACCACGAGCCGACCGTCGTCGAGGTGCAGGTCGGCGAGGGCCGGGCGATCGTGATCGACGAGGACCACGACGGGATCGCCGACGTTGTCGCAGTCGACCAGGACGGCGACGGCAACTTCGAGACCGTGGCCAAGGACGAGTTCGGCGGTCCGCAGCTGGACACCGTCTTCCAGGACAACAACGACGACGGCTACATCGACCGGGTGGACGTGGACTTCAACGAGGACGGCAAGTTCGACGACTCCGCCGTCAACCCGTACGCCCGCGCCTGACCTTCTTCCCTCCGATTGGCGGCCGGCCGTCCCACCCGGGACGGCCGGCCGTCGGGCGTCCCGGGTCCGGACGGCCGGCTGGCCACTCGGCGCGCCCGGCCGCGCGCGACGACAATGGGAGCACCCGTCCGGGGTCCGGCGTGAGGAGGAGCGATGCGGCTGCTGGGCTACCTGCGCCACCCGCGCACGGCGGTGCTGGCCCGGTGGGGTCGGCTGCCCGGTCTGCGCACGGCCAAGTCGACGCTGGCCGCGGTGCTGGCCTACGTCGCCGCCGATCTGCTCGACACCAGTCCGCTGCCCGTGATCGCGGCGCTGACCGCGTTGCTTGTCGTCCAGATGACCGTCTACGAGACCGTTGCCCAGGGTCTGCAGCGCATCTTCAGCGTGCTGGCCGGGGTGCTCCTCGCCGTCGGGATCGCCACCTTCGTCGGCCTGACCTGGTGGAGCCTCGGCGCTGTGGTGGCGGTGTCGCTGGTCGTCGGGATCCTCCTGCGGCTCGGGTCGCACCTGGTGGAGGTGCCGATCAGCGCGATGCTGGTGCTCGCCGTCGGTGCGGCGGGCGCCGAGGGCGCGGCGTTCGGGCGGGTGTACGAGACGCTCATCGGCGCCGCGATCGGCGTCATCGTCAACTTCGCGATCGCGCCGCCGGTGAACGTGCGGCCGGCGGGCGACGCCATCGCGCAGGTCGCCGGCCTGCTGGCGGATTTCCTGCGGGGATTCGCCGGCGGGCTGCGCACGGACTGGTCGCGGGCGACCGCCCAGCGCTGGCTGGACCAGGTCCGGGCCCTCGCGCCGGAGGTCGAATGGGCAGACCGGTCGGTCGCGCGCGCGGAGCAGAGCGCGCTGCTCAACCCGCGTGGCAGCGAGGTCCGCGAGGCGCAGCCACGGCTGCGCACAGCGATGACGGGGATCGAGCTGTGTCACATCCTGCTGCGGACGCTGTGCAGGGAGGTATTCGACCGCACCTTCTACCTGCCGAAGGACAAGGAGATCGAGGCGTACAGCCCCGAGGCCCGGACCGCTCTGGCCGACGTGCTCGAGTGCGCCGCCGAGGCGGTGTCCGGCGTCGGCGACGTCGCGACGGCGGCCGGTCCGATCGACGCGGCCCGAGCCCGGGTTCACGAGAGCCTGGTCGCGCTGCAGGAGCGGCGTCAGCTACTGGGCCGGCTGCTGCTCGTCGACCCGAACGTCGACGCGGCGGCCTGGCAGCAGCACGGCGCACTGCTCGCCGCGGTCGACCGGCTGCGGGTGGAGATCGAGGCCGCGGTGCGGCCCGCGTCGGAGCCCTGGCATCCACCGCTGCTCGCCGAGCGACCGCGTCAGGCCGTCCGCTGGATGATCGACGTGGCCGCCGAGGCTGCCGCGGTGGCGGAGGCGAGCGCGCACGCCGCCGCCGACGACCTGCGCGCGATGCGCCGCCGCCCGCCCGCGGCCGACGCGGCCGCACATCCGGCCGCGCATCCGGCCGCACATCCGGCCGCACATCCGGCCGCACATCCGGCCGCACATCCGGCGGCACATCCGGCGGCGGACCCGGCGGCGGACCCGGCGGCAGACGCGGCCGGGGACGCGCAGCGGGTGGCCGCCGAGGCGGCCGCAGCCGCCGACGCCGCAGCGACGGCGCAGTTGGCAGCCGAAGTCGCAGCGGAGGTGGCAGCAGAGGTCGCCGCCGACGCTAGCGCAGAGAAGGCCGCGGACGAAGGCACGGACCCCACGGATCCCGGCTCCCAGCGAACGTGACCTCCCGGGAGCGCCGCCTTCGCGATCTTGGCGCCCGCCCGGCCTCGATCCGGGCCGCCACCTCGTCCGGCACCTGCGACGCCGGTCACCCGTGCGGGTGTTGACTCCGACATGCCCGTAACTCTATTTTCTCTATCACTTTAGTAGGCTAATGGCCACGAGCCGCGGAGCATTGACCATCGTTCGTGGCCGGCCAGCCGGGCGGGCGGATCACGGCACCTCGTTCCGCGGGCAGCGTGACCGACGTCATCACGGAGGGGTGAGAGGCGGATTGACCGCCGCCCCGGCGAAACCTACTCTCCGAATAGGAACTATCGTCCTGATAGGAATAGAGGAATCGATGAAGCGGGTCCGAGCAACGATCATTGCCACGCTTGCCGCCGCGGCATTGGCCGTGTCGGCCTGTGGTGGCGGGGGAAGTTCGGGATCCGGGGACGCCGGAACGCTGTCCATCGTCGGATTCGCGGTACCGGAGGCGGCCAACAAGGCCATCGCCGCCGAGTGGAACAAGACCGCCGACGGAAAGGGCGTGAAGTTCAAGACGTCCTACGGTGCGTCCGGCGACCAGAGCCGCGCCGTCGTCGCCGGCCTCAAGGCCGACTACGTCCACTTCTCGGTGACAAGCGACGTCACCCGTCTCGTCGACGCCGGCCTGGTCGACGCCTCCTGGGACGACGGGCCGAACAAGGGAATCGTGTCGTCCTCGATCGTCGTCCTGGCCGTCCGCAAGGGAAATCCGAAGAACATCAAGGACTGGGACGACCTGATCCGGCCCGACGTGAAGATCGTGACGCCGAACCCGGCGTCGTCGGGCGCCGCCCGGTGGAACGCGCTGGCCGCCTGGGGACACATCTCCGCCAACGGTGGCACCGACGCCGAGGCCCAGGACTACGTCACGAAGCTCTTCGCCAACGTCGTCTCGTTGCCCAACAGCGGCCGCGACGCCACCACCAGCTTCCTCAGCGGCACGGGCGACGTCCTGCTGGCCTACGAGAACGAGGCGATCCTCGCGACCCAGAACGGCCAGGAACTCGACTGGGTTGTTCCGAAGACCACGATCCTCATCGAGAACCCCGGAGCGATCACCAAGAACGCCAACCCCAAAGCGAAGCCATGGCTCGACTTCGTGCTGAGCAAGGAGGGCCAGCGCCAGTTCGCGTTGAAGGGCTTCCGGCCGATCATCGACGGCGTCGAGACCACCGGCATCAAGGGCGCCCGGGACCCGAACAACCCGTTCCCGAAGCCCGAGAAGCTGCTCACCGTCAACCAGGACTTCCAGAGCTGGTCGGCGTTGTCGAAGAAGTTCTTCGACGAGAAGGAGGGCATCATCGTCAAGATCATCGCTGCCTCCGGGAAGTCGCAATGACCTCAGCCGTTCTCGCCCCGGACCGGCCGGCACTCGCGCGCCGGTCGGACCGGGGCGGCGGCCGGCCGCTGACCCGCGGTGCGGCGCTCGGGCTCGGGATGGCCATGCTCTGGTTCAGCCTGCTCGTGCTCATTCCGCTCGCCGCGGTCGTGGTCACCGCCGCCGACGGCGGCTGGAGCCACTTCTGGGATTCGGTGACCTCACCGCAGACGGCCGCCGCGATCCGCCTCACCGTCGGCACCGCCATCCTGGTGACTTTGGTGAACATCGTCATGGGGACGCTGATCGCATGGGTTCTGGTACGGGACAGGTTCTTCGGCCAGCGTGCACTGGAAGTGCTCATCGACATCCCGTTCGCCCTGCCGACGATCGTCGCCGGTCTCGTGCTGCTGTCGCTGTACGGGCCGGCGAGCCCGATCGGGGTCGACATCGCCAACACGCGGATCGCCGTGTTCCTGGCGTTCCTGTTCGTCACGCTGCCGTTCGTGGTGCGCACCGTGCAACCGGTGCTCGCCGAGCTCGACCGCGAGGCCGAGGAGGCGGCCGCGTCGCTCGGAGCTAGCCGGTTCACCATCTTCCGCCGGATCATCCTGCCGAGCCTGACGCCCGCCATCGCCGCCGGCGCGGCCCTGTCCTTCGCCCGGGGCGTCAGCGAGTACGGCTCGCTGGTGCTGCTCTCCGGCAACCTGCCGATGCGCACGGAGGTCACGTCGGTGCGCATTCTCGGCAGCATCGAGAACGACAACCTCGAAGGAGCAGCCGCGGTCGCCGTCGTGCTGCTCGTCATCTCGTTCGCCGTCATCGTGATCCTCGACGTCATCCAGCGCCGGATGGTGCGCCGTGGCTGACCGGACAGCGACAGTTCGGACCCGCCGAGGCCCGCTCACGTACGTCTTCCGGCTGATCGTCGCGGGGTACCTCGTGATGCTGGTCGCCTGGCCGGTGGCGCTCGTCGCGAAGAACACGTTCGCCGACGGCCTGACCGACCTGCGCACGATCCTCACCGATCCGGACACCGTCCACGCGTTGAAGCTCAGCGTCACCATCGCGGTGACCGCGGTGGTCATCAACACGGTGTTCGGTGTCGGCATATCGCTGCTGCTCGTCCGCTACCGGTTCCCCGGAAAGCGGTTGCTGAGCGCGCTGCTCGACCTGCCCATCTCCGTGTCGCCGATCGTCGTCGGCCTGGCCCTCGTGCTCGTCTACGGCGGTCGGACCGGATGGTTCGGGCCGGCGCTGGAATCGGCCGGTCTCCAGGTCATCTTCGCCGTTCCCGGGATGGTGCTGGCCACCGTCTTCGTCGCGCTGCCCCTCGTGATCCGGGAAGTGGTTCCCGTGCTCGAAGAGGTCGGCGAGGAACAGGAACAGGCCGCGCACAGCCTGGGCGCCGGAGCCTTTCAGACGTTCCGCCGGATCACCCTTCCCGCCATCAAGTGGGGCGTGGTCTACGGCGTGGTTCTGAGCCTCGCCCGTTCCCTGGGTGAGTTCGGAGCGGTGAAGGTGGTCTCCGGCAACGTACTCGGGCAGACCCGAACCGCCACCCTCGTGGTCGAGGAGAAGTATCTCAACTTCGACAAGGGCGGCGCCTACGCGACGGCCTTCCTGCTGGCCATGGTCGCCGTCGCCTGCATCGTCGTCGTGTCCGTCATCCGGCCGAGGGAGCCACGTTGAGCATCGAAATCGCGAACGTGTCGAAGCGCTTCGGTGACTTCGTGGCCCTCGACGACGTGTCGGTGAGCATCCCGTCCGGTCAGCTCACCGCGCTGCTCGGGCCGTCGGGCGGTGGCAAGTCCACGCTGCTGCGCATCATCGCGGGTCTGGAGCGTGCCGACAGCGGTCGGGTCGACATCGAGGGCGTCGACGCCACCGACCTACCACCGCAGAAGCGCAACGTCGGCTTCGTGTTCCAGCACTACGCGGCGTTCAAACACCTCTCGGTTCGCCGCAACGTCGCGTTCGGTCTCGAGATCCGCAAACGGCCGAAGGCCGAGATCCGCGACCGGGTCGACGAACTGCTCGCGCTCGTCCACCTTGGACAGTTCGCCGACCGGTTGCCGTCGCAGCTGTCCGGCGGTCAACGCCAGCGGATGGCGCTGGCACGGGCGCTGGCCGTCAAGCCGACCGTGCTGCTGCTCGACGAGCCATTCGGGGCGCTGGACGCCAAGGTGCGCAAGGAATTGCGCGACTGGCTGCGCCGCCTTCACGACGAGGTCAACGTGACCACGGTGTTCGTCACCCACGACCAGGAGGAGGCGCTCGAGGTCGCCGACGAGATCGTCGTCATCAACGACGGCCGCATCGAGCAGATCGGTTCGCCGGACGACCTCTACGACCGCCCGGCGAACGAGTTCGTGATGCGCTTCCTCGGCCCGGTCACCAAGCTCGGCGACCGCCTGGTCCGGCCGCACGACCTGCTGATCGCGACGGGACCGGGCGAGCCCGGTGACGTGCCGGGGCGGATCACGCGGGTCACCCGGGTCGGTTTCGAGATGCGTGTCGAGATCGACACCGCCGACGGCCCGGTGACCGCCACGGCCACCCGCAACCAGTTCGCGGGCTTGAACCTGGCGGTCGGGTCGAGCGTGGTGCTCAGGGTCACGCCGGATGTCGACGCGGGTCGGTTCGACACGGATCGGGTGGAGGTCGTGGGGGCGCAGCCGTAGCGCCCCGACACGACCCGCTCAGGACGCCGGTTCGATGACTCCCATCGAGCGCAGTCGGCGCAGCCAACCCTGCGCGGTGTGCCGCGGTACGTCGAAGTGCGCCGCGAGGGCCGTTGCGCTGTGGCTTTCGTTCCAGGCCGCCAGGACCTCGTCCTGGGCTGGCATCCGCCGGTACGCCCGGCTGGCCGAGGGCGCCTCGGCCGCAGCCGCGCGTCGCCGCGTGCGGGTCGCCTTCGCCGCCGTCTTCGCCGTCGCTTTCGTCTTGGCCGGAGCCTCTGCGGACTGGCGGGCGCGCCCGCGCGTCGCCTTGGCCGTCGCGCGGGTGCGGCGAGCGCGCGGCTGGTGGGCGGGAGCCGCCGCCGCCGATTCCGCCGCGGGGCCGATTGCATGCGCCGACCCGGGCGCCAGCGCGGCCACCAGGAGCCCGAAGTCGATGGCCGGCAGCTCCTGTGCCGACAGGCCGCCCCCGCCGGCCCGAACGGCGAGCTCGACAACCCGGGCGGTGCCACTGGTGGTGTCGACCTGAACCGTCGTCTGCGGGCCGGATCGCCGGCCCGACGGTGTGATCGTGACGGTGTATCCACTCATTGTTCGTCTCCGGGTGATCGTGAGCGACGTTTTGCAATGGGACGAAGTCTGCCACGAAATGCTCACGAATGAACAGTCGGGCTTGACAATGCTGGTTTGCCGGCCCGTTGGCTCGTCCGACACGATGGTCGGATGCGTGCGTCACTGGCGGCGGTTCGGTGCGGGAAGGGCGACGTCGAGGGGAACCTGGCAACGCACCTGCGACTGCTGACCGAGGCCGCCTCGGCGGGGTGTGACATCGCGTTGTTTCCCGAGATGTCGCTCACCGGCTCCGTTGATCCGGCCAGCCGGCCGGACCGGCTCGCAGGGCTGGACCACCCGGCGATCGCCACGTTGGCGGCCGCGTCCGGCGAGACCGGGGTGGGCGTGTGCTTCGGTATCGCGGAGCGGGCCTCGAGCGACCGCCCGCACATCACCCAGCTCTTCGCGGCCAGCGGTCGCGTGCTGGGCGTGCAACGCAAAAGGCACCTTGGGGAAGGCGAAGAGGCGTTCACCGCCGCCACCGACTCTAGCGTTCTGAACTGTGCCGGCGTCAGGTTCGGGATCGCCATCTGCGCCGAGGCCGGATTCGACGATCCGTTCGACGCGGCCGCCGCGGCCGGTGCGCCACTTGTTCTGTTCCCCGCGGCGCCGGGCCTCTACGGGCGCCGGACCGACGCGGTGTCCTGGCAGGAGGGCCACGCATGGTGGGAAGGGTGCGCACTGGACGACGCCCGTCGTCACGCGAAGCGCCTGGGACTGTGGATCGCCCTCGCGGGACAGGCCGGCTCGACCGAGGACGAGGATTTTCCCGGGCTCGCCGCGTTGGTCGCACCCGACGGGAGCGTCACCGCCCGCCTACCCGACTGGCGCGAAGGCACGCTCATCGTAGACATTCCGCTGTGATACCGGTGTTGTGGATCGTGGACTCCTGTGGCGCCCTTGGCCGCCACGGGAGTCCGCGATCGACAACGTGCCCGGTCGGCCCCTGACAACGCCTGCCGGTCGACGGCAGGTGCCGTTGCAGTACTAGGGTCAGCGATTGGTGGACGCGAAGCGGACTACGGCTCGGGACATCCGGCGGGCGAACCGCTCGGTGTTGCTGACCAGGCTGTACCAGGACGGTCCACTGAGCCGCCACGATCTCGTGCACAGCACGGCGCTGAGCCAGGCGAGCGTCAGCACCCTCGCCGGCGAACTGATCGAGGAGGGCCTCGTCGAGGAGGCCGGCCAGGTCGGGTCCGACGGCGGGCGGCCCCGTGTCCTGCTGCGCGTGGCGCCGGAGTTCGGGTACGTGATCGGCGTCGACGTCGGCGAGACGCGTGTGCAGGTCGAGCTGTTCGACATGTCCATGACCGCGCGGGCGAAGGCCGATCACGCGCTCGAATCGACCGCACCGCGGCCGCGCGAGGTCGTCGGCCGGATCCTTGGCGGGTTGCGCACCGTCGTCGCGCAGTCGGGTGTCGACCCGGCGTCGGTGCTCGGCGTCGGTGTCGCGGTGTTCGGCGTCGTGGAGCGCCCGGACGACGCGGTCGTGCACGCGCAGACGCTCGGCTGGGACGCGGTCCCGCTCGGCGCGATGCTCCGTGCCGGCACCGACCTTCCGGTGCACGTCGACAACGGCGCCAAGACGCTGGGCCAGGCGGAGATGTGGTTCGGTGCCGGGCGCGGGGCCCGGCACGCGGTCATCGCGCTCGTCGGATCCGGCGTCGGCGCGGCGGTGGTCGCCGACGGCGTCAGCTACCGCGGCGTTCACAGCAGCGCCGGCGAGTGGGGGCACACCACCGTCGCGTACGGCGGACGCGAGTGCCGTTGCGGCGCGCGCGGCTGCCTCGAGGCGTACGTCGGTGCCGAGGCGATCCTCGACCGCTACCGCCGGGCCAACCGGGGGCGGCCGGCACCGGGGCCCGACGAGGAGTCGGCGATCAGGGCGCTGATCCAGTCCCCGGCGCGGACCGCGACGGCGGTGCTCGCCGAGACGGTGGGCTACCTGGGCGCCGGGTTCGCGACACTGATCAACCTGTTCAACCCCGAACGTATCGTGCTCGGTGGATGGACCGGCCTGGCGCTCGGCCAGCGGTTCCTGCCCGAGATCCGCGCGGCGACCGCCGAGCACGCGCTGCGCCAGCCGTTCGCGCAGACCTCGATCGTGCTGTGCGAGCTGGGTCAGGACGCGGTGGCACTCGGCGCGGCGACCCTTCCGGTGGCGCGGCTGCTCGCGAGCGGAGGCGTCCCCGCACCGAGGTAGGACAAAGTTCGAGACTTATATTGACAGTTGAAAAAAGACGGAGAACCCTGTCTATCTATCGACAGGGCTCGTTGCACAGGTCTCCCATCCCCGCCCAGACGAGGGGGCCGGCATGCCGTCCATTCCCCTGCCCGCGATCCGCCGCCGGGTACGCCGCCAAGCCTTCGCCGCCACCGTCACAGCGCTCGTTCTCCTCACCGGCGCCACGATCGTCGCCGCGCCGGCATCCGCCGCGCCGACCCTGCTGTCACAGGGCAGACCGGCCACCGCGTCGTCGACCGAGAGCGCCGGAACCCCGGCCTCGGCGGCGGTGGACGGCAACGCTGGCACCCGCTGGTCGAGTGCCTTCGCCGATCCACAGTGGATCCAGGTCGATCTGGGCGCCACCGCCACCATCGAGCAGGTCGTGCTGCAGTGGGAAGGCGCCTACGCCACCGCCTTCCAGATCCAGGTCTCGAACAACGCGACAACCTGGACGCCCGTGTACACGACGACTTCCGGCACCGGCGGCACCCAGACGCTGGCCGTCGCCGGCAGCGGCCGGTACGTGCGCCTGTACGCCACCGTACGGGCTACCGGTTGGGGCTACTCGCTGTGGGAGTTCCAGGTCTTCGGCACCATCGCGGGCACGGCATGCGGCACCGCCAACGCCGCGCAGGGCAGGCCGGCCATCGCCTCGTCGGCCGAGGGTGCCGACGTTCCGGCATCGGCGGCCGTGGACGGCAACGCCGGCACCCGGTGGTCCAGCGCCTTCAGCGATCCACAGTGGATACAGGTCGACCTCGGCGCCGCCAGCACGATCTGCCGCGTCGTCCTGCAATGGGAGGCGGCTTACGCCGTCGCCTTCCAGATCCAGACCTCAGACAACGCCACCACGTGGACGCCGGTGTACACGACCACGTCGGGCACGGGCGGCACGCAAACGCTTGACGTCACCGGCACCGGCAGGTACGTGCGCATGTACGGCACGGTGCGGGCCACGGCCTACGGCTACTCGCTGTGGGAACTTCAGATTTTCACGGTGGGCGGCGGCGGAGGCGGCGGATCCGGGGCGGTCATCTCGCGGTTCATGCCGGTGAAGGCGTCGTCCTGGGAGGGCGGCAACGCGCCCGCCGCGGCCCTCGACGGCCGGACCACCACCCGCTGGAGCAGCCTCGCCAGCGATCCACAGTGGATATACGTCGACCTCGGCGGGCCCGCCACCATCACCGGCGTGGTCCTCAACTGGGAGGCCGCCTACGCCACGGCTTACCGCATCGACGTGTCCACCGACGCCGCCGCCTGGACCACGATCCATTCCACGACAAGCGGGCGCGGCGGCGTCGAGAACCTCGCCGTGAGCGGCTCCGGCCGGTACGTGCGCATGTACGGAACCGCGCGGGCCACCGGCTACGGCTACTCGCTGTGGGAGTTCGAGGTGCGCGGCACCGTCGACACGTCGACAGCCGGTCCCCCGTTGCTTTCCGGCCCGACGCGGGCACCGGCGACCACCGGGCAGTTCGCGTTGTCGGCCCCGGCCAACACCGCGATGGTCACGGGCAGCCGCCGGCCCACGTTCTCCTGGGCCGCGGTGGCCGGCGCCGTCCGCTACCAGCTCTGGATCAATGTCAGCCGCACGGACTACGACTTCACCGCGCCCGGCAACCTGATCGACCTCTATACCAAGGTGGCCGAGCCGACCGGCACCAGCTACACACCGAACTGGGACCTACCCGACCGCTGGACCTACAAGTGGTTCGTCGTGTCGGTCAACGGATCGGGCGCGACGACGACGTCGAACATCCGCACGTTCAGCGTCTACGTGCCGACACTCGCGACAGACGTACCGATCGTCGCGGGCAGCCGCGACCTCAACCGCAACGGGACGATCGAGCCGTACGAGGACTGGCGCCTGCCTGTCGAGAGCCGGGTGACCGACCTGCTCGGGCGGATGACCGCGCAGGAGAAGGCGTACCAGATGTTCTACAACGCCCAGGCCTTCCCGCAGGCGGGTTGGCACTTCGGCCCGGCGCAACCGCAGGACCTCGACACCTTCCTTCGCGCCTCGGCCGCGACCCGGCTGGGCATCCCGTTCATCTCGGCCGGCGACACCATCCACGGATACCAGACCACCTACCCGACGCAGAGTGCGCTCGCCGCCGGCCGCGACTACGCCCTGGACTACAGACTCGGCGACATGCAGCGGCGCGAGCAGTTGGAGGTGGGCACGCGGGGCGTGCTCGGTCCGCTGGCCGAGGTCGGCACGAAGGTCCTCTATCCGCGCATCCAGGAGGGCAACGGCGAGAGCGCCGAGGTCGCCGCGGCTCAGGTGCGGGCGCTCGTCGCCGGCCTGCAGGGCGGGCCCGAGCTCAACCCGCGGTCGGTGCTCGCGACGGTGAAACACTGGCCGGGCGAGGGCGCCGGCGGCGAGGCGCTCATCGTGTACGACGGGGTGACAATCAAGTACCACATGATCCCGTTCCGGGCCGCGATGGAGGCCGGCGCCGTCAACGTCATGCCCGGCTACGCGGGCAGTTCCTATCTCGATCCGGGTGGCCCCGGTGCCGGCGACAGCGCACGGATTCTCGCGTACCTGCGGCAGAACCTCGGCTACACCGGCCTCATCACCACCGACTGGCTGCCGTCGGGCTCGTGGGTCGGCGCGGCCAACGCCGGATCCGACGTCATGGGCGGCGCCGACCCCGGTGCGGCCGGCTTCTCGCTCGCGACGTTCATCGCCGGCGTGCCGGCCACCCGGATCGACGACGCGGTGCGGCGGGTGCTGCGGCTGAAGTTCCAACTCGGCCTGTTCGAGAACCCGTACGGCGACCC
>Ga0111539_10000220_pt1 | contig 68507 bp, 44 predicted proteins | sample RhiMethybrSRZTD1_FD_79667 | JGI IMG/M metagenome (GOLD analysis project Ga0111539, IMG submission 79667) | Populus rhizosphere microbial communities from Tennessee, USA - Rhizosphere MetaG P. TD hybrid SRZTD1 (version 2) (version 2) | ecosystem: Host-associated > Plants > Roots > Rhizosphere >...
CCGTTTGATGGCCTGGCTGACTGCGGGCTGGGTCCGGTGGAGTTTCTTGGCGGCCTTCGAGAAGCTGCGCTCGGCCGCGACCGTTGCGAAAACCGCGAGGTCCTGCAGCTGCACTGGCCGATCATAACCAGTTCTTATAAAATTCCAAATGTTATAAATTGGACTACGCTTGGGGCGGCGGGTTACAAAGGATATGACTCCGGAGGACCGAATGGCTGACCGGCTCATCATTTTCGACACCACGCTCCGCGACGGCGAACAGGCGCCCGGCTTCTCGATGCGGATCGACGAGAAGCTGAAGATGGCCCGTCAGCTGGCCCTGCTGGGTGTGGACTACATCGAAGCCGGGTTTCCCATCACTTCCGAGGCGGACGCCGAAGCGGTGCGCACCGTTTCGACTCACATCAAGGGTCCGGTGATTGCCGCGCTGGCCCGCTGCAATCGTGCCGACATCGAGCGCGCCGCCTGGGCGCTCGAGCCCGCCGAGCGGAAGCGCATCCACGTCTTCATCGCCACGTCCGACCTCCACCTCGAGCGCAAGCTCCGGATGTCGCGTTCGCATTGCCTCAAGGTCGCGATGGACGCGGTGCGCCTCGCGCGCACCTTTACCGACGACGTGCAGTTCTCCGCGGAAGACGCCACGCGCAGCGATCCTGAATTCCTCTGGCACGTGATCGAGGCGGTGATTCAGTCCGGGGCCAAGACGATCAACCTGCCTGATACGGTCGGCTACTCGACGCCCGACGAGATCCAGACGTTCTTCGGGGGCCTCAGAAACCGGGTCCCCAGTTCCGACCAGGTGATCTGGAGCACCCATTGTCACGACGATCTCGGGCTCGCGGTTGCGAACACGCTCGCGGCGCTGACCGGCGGCGCGCGTCAGGTCGAGTGCACGATCAACGGCATCGGTGAGCGCGCAGGCAACGCGTCGCTCGAGGAAGTCGTGATGGCGACGCAGGTGCGCGCCGATCGCCTGCCGTTCAGCACGGGAATCGATACCAAACAGATCTTCGCCGCCAGTCAGCTGCTCACCGCGTTGACCGGCGAGGCGGTGCAGGCCAACAAGGCCATCGTCGGCCGTAATGCGTTCGCGCACGAAGCGGGGATTCACCAGGACGGCATGCTCAAGGATCGCCGGACCTACGAAATCATGTCGCCCGACTCGGTCGGTGTCCCGCGCACGACCTTGATCCTCGGCAAGCATTCCGGCCGCCACGCCGTGCAGCAGCGCTGCGAGGAGCTGGGCGTGAAGCTCGATCGTCCCGATCTCGATCGCGTGTACCGCGGCGTCATTGCTCACGCCGATCGAGAGAAGACCGTGAGCGACTCTGATCTCCTCAAGATTGTCGAATCGGTGCGGACGCCGCCGGCGGCGGACGCGCCGGTCTATCCTCCGGCGATTACCGATTTTGCGACGACGCCGGCGGAAAAAGGCTACGGCCACGGCGTCTAGCCAAGTGTGACCGCGCGCCCGGGAATCTTGCGCCCCGCGTACGTGGCGCCGCTGTCCTTCCTTTCGAATCGCATTCAATGAACGCGTCCATTCTGCTGCTGCCTGGCGACGGCATCGGTCCCGAAGTCGTCGCGGCGGCGGAGCGTGTCCTTCGTGCGGTCGCTGAGCGCTTCAATCATCGATTCGCGCTGGATACGGGCATCATTGGCGGGTCGGCGCTCAAGCAGGGGCTGGCGCCGCTGCCCGATGCAACGCTCGATGCGGCCCGAAAGGCCGACGGTATCCTGCTGGGCGCGGTCGGCGACCCTTCATTCGACACCGCGCCGCCCGCGGAGCGACCCGAGGCTGCCCTGCTGAAGATCCGGCGGGAGCTGGGCCTCTACGCGAACCTGCGTCCGGCGCGGGTCTGGCCCGGGCTGGAGTCAGCGGGACCACTCAAGCCGGAGATCCTGCGCGGCACCGACCTGCTGCTGTTTCGAGAATTGACCGGAGGCCTCTATTACGGCGAACCGCGCGGAGTGGCCCCCGATGGCGACAGCGCTCACAACACGATGCGCTATTCGCGTAGCGAGATCGACCGAATCGCACGCCGCGCGTTCGACGCCGCGCGTCTCCGTCGCAACCGCGTGACGTCGGTCGACAAGGCCAACGTGCTCGAGGTGTCCCGGCTGTGGCGACAGGTCGTCACGAGCGTGGCGAAGGACTATCCCGACGTCACCCTCGAACACATGCTCGTCGACACCTGCGCGATGAAGCTCACCTACGCGCCGTCGTCCTTCGACGTGGTCCTCACCGAGAACATGTTCGGCGATATCCTCTCGGACGAGGCCGGTGCGGTGGTCGGGTCGCTCGGCTTGTTGCCGTCGGCCAGCCTTGGCGACGGCGCGGGCCTCTTCGAGCCGGTCCACGGCTCGGCGCCGGACATCGCCGGTCAGGGGATCGCCAATCCGATCGGGACGATTGCGTCGGCAGCGATGCTGTTGCGGTATGCGTTGAAGCTCGAGAAAGAGGCGGCAGTCGTCGAGAAGGCGATCGAAGCCGCACTGATCGCGGGCCTACGCACCGCTGATCTGGCAGCCGGCGCCGCGTCGGTGAGTACGACGGAGATGACCGATCGAATCGTCGCGGCTATTGCTTCGGCCTAAAGCGGTGGCTACGACAGGAGTTTCCTCAAAGACGCAGCCTGCCTCGCCGTAGCGCGCGAGCGCGGAGGCGGGCTATTCCACCGTCACGCTCTTCGCAAGATTACGTGGCTGATCCACGTCGCAGCCACGACGCACCGCGATGTGGTACGAGAGCAGCTGCAGCGGCACCACCGCGAGCACCGGCGTCAGCAGCGGGTGCGACTGCGGGATCGTGATCAGGTAGTCAGTCTTCGGATCGAGCAGATCCTTGATTCCGAGATTGTCTTCCGTGGTCAAGGCAATGACCGAGCCGCCGCGCGCCTTTGCCTCCTGGACATTGCCGATCATTTTCTCGAACACGTGATCGTTCGGCGCGATCGTGACGACCGGCATCGCTTCGTCGATCAATGCAATCGGGCCGTGCTTCATCTCGCCGGCGGGATAGCCCTCGGCGTGGATGTACGAAATCTCCTTGAGCTTCAGCGCGCCTTCGAGCGCTATCGGGTAGTTGATCCCGCGCCCCAGATAGAGGAAGTCGCTGCGCTGATAGAACCGCCGCGCGATCTCTTCGGTGAGGGGTTCGCACTTGAGGGTCTGTTCCAGCAGCAATGGCAGCTGGGTCAGGCCTTCCAGATGCGGGCGCGCGTCGTCGGGGCTCAGCGTCCCGCGAATCTGGCCGAGATAGACGGCGAGCAGGTGCAGCGCCACGAGCTGCGAGGTGAAGGCCTTCGTCGAGGCGACGCCGATCTCGGGACCCGCGTGGGTGTAGACGGTCCCCTCGGTCTCCCGGGTCGCCATGCTGCCGACGACGTTGCAGATCGCAATGCTGCGGGCGCCCTTCTTCTTGGCTTCGCGCAGCGCCGCGAGGGTGTCGGCCGTCTCCCCCGATTGCGTGATCACGATCGCCAGCGTGTTCTTCGAAACGATCGGATCCCGATACCGGTATTCGGACCCGTAATCGACATCGGCTGGCACGCGGGCCAGCGACTCGATCAGAAACTTGCCGACGAGCGCCGCGTGCCAGGACGTCCCGCAAGCGAGAATCACGACGCGCTCGACCTGTTTCAGCACGTCATCGGGCACTTCGATCTCCGCCAGGAAGACCTTGCCGCTTTCGACCGAGGCGCGGCCAAGCACCGTCTCCTTGATGGCGAGCGGCTGTTCGAAGATTTCCTTGAGCATGAAGTGCTTGTATCCCGCCTTCTCGGCCATGACGGGATCCCAGGACACCCGCGTGCTCTTCTTCGATACCGCGCTGCCGGCGTAGTCGGTGAACTCGACCCCAGACGGCGTGATGACCGCCATCTCCTCGTCTCCGAGAAACACCACGTCGCGCGTGTGGCTCAGGATGGCGGGGATGTCCGACGCCACGAAGAACTCGCGGTCGCCGAGGCCGACCACAATCGGCGGGCCATTGCGGACCGCGACGATCTTGTTGGGATCGTCGGCGGAGATCAGCACGAGACCGAACAGGCCGCGCATGTAGAGCAGCGCGCGGCGGACCGCGTTCTCCAGCCCGTCACCTTTCATCTCGCGCTCGACCAGATGCGCGACGATCTCGGTGTCGGTCTCGGTGATGAAGGTATGCCCTTCGCGCTGGAGCTGATGCTTCAGCTCGAGATAGTTCTCGATGATCCCGTTGTGCACAACGACGATGCGGCCGGTGCAGTCGCGGTGAGGGTGTGCGTTTTCCTCGGTTGGGCGGCCGTGCGTGGCCCAGCGCGTGTGCCCGATGCCGTACTCGCCTTCGAGGGGGTGGGTCGAGATGACCTCCTCCAGCCTGGCCAGCTTTCCGGCGCTGCGCCGCAACTCGATGGTTCCGTTGTGGACAACGGCCACTCCGGCCGAGTCATAGCCCCGGTATTCGAGCCGCCGCAGACCGTCGATCAGAATGGGTACGAGTTGTTTCGAACCGATGTACCCGATGATTCCGCACATAGCGCACCTTTACTTCCTGTTCTTCTTCTCGACCCAGCCCTCTTTGTTCACCTGCTTGCCGCGGCCGATCGCCAGCGAGCCTGGCGGCACGTTCTCGGTGATCGACGAGCCGGCCGCGACATAGGCACCCTTACCGACCGTGACCGGTGCGATCAGCTGCGAGTCGCTGCCGAGGAAGGCACCGTCCTCGATCGTGGTCTGGTGTTTCTTCCGGCCGTCATAGTTGACGGTGATTACGCCGGCGCCGACGTTGACCTTCTCGCCGATCACCGCGTCGCCGAGATAGGCAAGGTGACCGGCCTTCGCGCCGCGGCCCATCGTCGTTTTCTTCAACTCGACGAATGCCCCGACGTGCGCATCTTCCCCGACGTGCGACTCGGGCCGCAAGTGCGTGAAAGGCCCGAGATCAGCCCCACGCTCGATGCGCGAATTCCTGATCACGCAGTAGCTGTTGACGAACACCCGGTCGGCGACCGTCGAGTCGATGAGCCGGACGCCGCATTGAATTTCACACCCTTCGCCAATCGAAGACCGTCCTTCCAGGTGCACGTTCGGATGGATGATCGTGTCGGGACCGATGGTCACATCCGGGCCGATGTAGGCCGTCGCCGGATCGACGATCGTCACGCCGCTGTCCATCAATTCCTCGTTGCGGATCCTTCTGAGGGACTGTGCCACCTGCGCAAGCTCTCTGCGGCTGTTCACCCCGAGAATCTCCTCTGGATCGTCGAGCGTCACGGTTTCCACCCCGAGACCCCGATCGCGGTAAATCCTGACCAGATCCGGAAGGTAGTACTCGCGCTGGGCGTTCGCCGAGCCAATCTGCCGGAGCGCGCCGAACAACGGGGCGATGTCGAACGCGTAGATACCGCTGTTGATTTCCCTGATCGCACGCTGCGCCGGCGAAGCATCCTTGTCCTCGACGATCCCGGTCACGCGGTCACCGTTTCGCTCGATCCGTCCATATCCCGTCGGGTCAGGCGCGATGGCCGTCAAGACTGTCGCGGCCGCCCCGGTCTCGCGATGGCGATCGACCAGCCGTTGGAGGGTTTCCGCCCGGAGCAGCGGCACGTCTCCTGACAGCAGGATGACGGTACCCGACGCGCCGGCGAGCGCGGCTTCTGTCTGAAGTAGAGCATGACCCGTGCCGAGCTGAGGTTCCTGGAGCGCGAACTTGATGTCGGAGCGGGACTGCAATGCCGCACGCACGTCATCGGCCCGATGTCCCACGACGATCACGATCGAGGCAGGGGACATCCGGCCGGCCGTGCGAAGCACGTGCTCGATTAATGGCAGGCCGGCGGCCGAATGAAGGACTTTTGGCAGCCGGGATTTCATCCGCGTGCCCTTGCCCGCGGCAAGGACCACGAGGTGGAGGGGGGTCACCGCCTCTTCCGACTACGGCTCCGCGCAGCGTCCGGTGCGTCGACCAGATCACGGAACTCGTCGGTGAATCGCAGCGGCTCGAGATCGGGATCCTGGCGGGCGAGCGCTCGGTTTTCGGGGTTCAGGGTAATCGCCTGGCGCAGATGATCGACGGCCTGGAGCGAGTCTCCGCGCGCGGTGAGCGCGACCGACATGATGTAGTGGGCGTGATCGCTGTCGGGGGCGCCGGTCAGGGCCCGCCGCAGATGATCGAGCGCCCCGGAGGTATCTCCGGCGTTGAGCGCGACAGTCGCCGCGTACACCTGCTCCTGTGGAGTCTGAGGGGTGGCAGGCCGGCGCGCGGTTTCGCGCTCGCAGACCCGCAAGTACAGATGAGACCGCTCCTGCAGCTCACGTTCTTCTGGATAGCGCTCCATGATTGCCCGGAACTGCGCTGCCGCACCCTGATAGTCGTGCCGCTGGAGCGCCCGCACGCCGTTTTCGTACATCGCCAGCGCTTCGTAGTAGCCGGGCTTGCGTGGCACCGGCGCCGGAGCCTGCGGGGGCTGCGGTTTGTCAGCTGGCTTGACGGCGAGGCGGCTTTGTTTCGGATCCGGCCTGGCCTGTGGCTTCGCCGGCCCGCGCGAGGCGGGCCTGGCCTTGGCGACTGAGGCTTTCGCCGTCTGCTTCGCCAGCGAGAGCGGCCGCGCCGCCGGCTTGGACGGCGACTTCACTTTCTTGCGCGGAGCTGGGTCACCTTTCTTCTGCCTGGTCTCTTTGGCCATGCAGTCCCGTTCGGTCCTTTCACCCCCGCGCGGCGGCGGGCTGACGGCAACCCGACAAAGGGTCGAATTGGACAGGACACGGTAACAGAAAGGGTTCCCAAACGGCAAGCGGTGCCGCATCTCTGGCGAGGGCCCTAATCCTCGGGCTCTCCCTCCAACAGCTTGTACATTGTCCGAGTCGGTACGTTGTACTTGCGGGCCAGGAGCTTGACGGCTTCCCGGCGCGATCCGGTGGATGAATTGGTCAAATCACCAAATTCACGAATCAACGTCGCCGTCTCGGGAAGCTCGAGCGGCGCGTCCGGCAGGGGTTCCGCAGGAGCCACGACTACCGTAAACTCCCCTCTCGGCTCAGTAAGTGACTGCAAATGCTCAGAGATAGGTTTTACGACCAATTCTTCATGAGCTTTCGTCAACTCACGTCCGACTGCACAGAGACGGTCGCCGAAAATCTCGACGAGATCACTTAGCGACGCGATAATTCTATGCGGCGCCTCGAAGAAGACGAGGAGCCGCGGCTCGTCCTTCAACTGCGCGAACCAGCGTTTTCTGTCATTACCCCTATGTGGCGGAAACCCGACGATCAGGATCTGCTCGGCAGGCAGGCCTGAGGCTGAAACCGCCGCCAGGGCCGCGGACGCTCCAGGGATGGGCTCGACTCGAATCCCGGCATCGTGGGCCGCCGCGACCAGCATGCCGCCCGGATCCGAAATCAGCGGAGTCCCCGCATCCGAGACCACCGCGACTGATTCACCCCGCTGCAGGCGCGCGATCAGCTCGGGCGTCCGCGTGCGTTCATTGTGCTCGTGCAGGCTCGTCGTCGGGGTCGAGATCGAGTAGTGTTGGAGGAGTCGGGCAGTCCTGCGGGTGTCTTCTGCCGCGATGATCGCCACTTCCCGCAGCACGCGAAGCGCCCGAAACGTGATGTCCTCGAGGTTGCCGATAGGTGTGGCCACCACGTAGAGGATGCCGGGCATCTTGCGAAAGTCCTGATTCTACTGCATGTATTCAGCCGAACCCCTACCCCACTTCGTGGATGAATACCTCGCGTATCTGTACGAGGTGCACCCTACCAATGCCACCTTCGACGGGGTCCATCTGCACGACGATCTGCTGGAGGATCTCAGCCGGTCCGCCATCGACACCCAGGTCCGTGAACTGGGCTCGTTCGCCCGTCGCCTGGCCGCCATCGATCCGGCGCGCCTGACCGATACCGAACGGCTCGAGCGGCCGGCGCTCGAAGCGAACATCCGGGCGCGTCTCTTCGAGCTCGAGGCCATCCGCACCTGGGAACGCAGCCCGCAGCACTACTCCGACATGCTCGCGACCAGCCTGGCGGGGCAGGCGCTGTTTGCCTACGCGCCGCTCACCGAGCGCGCCCGCCGCATCGTCTCGAAGCTCCGGCAGGTGCCTCGCCTGATGCACGCGGCCCGCGACAACATCAAGGACCCGCCCGGTATCTTCGTGAAGGTCGGCCTCGAGAGCCTGCGTGGCACGCTGCGCTTCATCAACGACGACCTCCCGCGCGCGTTCAGCCGGCTCGACGACATGCACATCCTCGGCGATCTCGCCGATGCATCGACCGAAGCGGCGACCGCGATTGAGCGCTACATCGAGTACCTCGAGAAGGAGATTGCGCCGAAGACCAAGGGCTCGTTCCGGCTTGGCAAGGAGAAGTTCGAGCAGAAGCTCCGCCTCGACGAGGGCGTCAGCCTCGGCTCGGAGCGGCTGCTCGATCTCGCGATGCGCGAACTGCGCAACACGCAGGAGGAGTTCCGCAAGGTGGCCTCGCGCATGAACGGCGGCGATCCGCTGGCCGCGTGGGCGAAGGCCAAGGACGATCATCCGGCGGCCGGCGAGCTCATTCCGGTCGCGCAGCAGCAGCTCCAGGAGCTGTCCGCGTTCATCCAGCGCAACAACATCATCACGATCCCTGACGGGGAACCGGTCTCCGTCGCGCCAACGCCGCGCTTCTATCGGTGGACCTTCGCCAGCATGTGGACGCCAGGGCCCTTCGAGACCAAGCCGGTCCGCGCGTTCTACTACATCACCGATGTAGATCCGTCATGGCCGGCCGAGCGTCAGGACGAGCATCTCCGCGACTTCAACTACGGGGCGCTCTGGGCGATCTCGATCCACGAGGTGTTCCCCGGGCACTTCCTGCACTATCAGCACTTGCGCCAGGTGCCGTCGAAGCTGCGGAAGTCGATCCTCTTCTCGTCGGCCGCATTCGTCGAGGGCTGGGCGCACTACTGCGAGCAGATGATGGTGGACGAGGGCTTCCGCAGGAACGACCCCGCCGTGCGGCTGGGACAGCTCGCCGAAGCCCTGATTCGCCTCTGCCGGTTCGTCGTCGGCATCCGCCTGCACTGCGAGGACATGTCGGTCGAGCAGGGCGTGAGGTTCTTCCGTGAGGAGGCGTTTCTGGAAGAGGCCAGCGCACGCCGCGAAGCGGAGCGCGGCAGCTTCGATCCGTCGTACATCGTCTACTCGCTCGGCAAGCTGATGGTCCTGAAGCTCCGTGAGGACTACAAAGGCAGGGCCGGAGCAAAGTACTCGCTCAAGGAATTCCACGACACGCTCCTCGGGAACGGCACCGTGCCGCTCTGGCTGCACCGCGCGCTGATGCTCGGCGAGGACAGCGGGGATATGATCGAGTAACAGACCAGCTGCCATGCCCCTTTACGAGTACCAGTGCGAAGCCTGTAACCACCGGTTCGAGCGGATCCAGAAGTTCTCCGATCCGCCGGTCGAAGTCTGCCCGGCCTGCGGCGGGTCCGTCCGCAAGCTCATTTCCTCGCCGGCGATCCAGTTCAAGGGGTCCGGCTGGTACATCACCGACTACGCCAAGAAACCCGCCGGGGACGGCACCAAGTCCGCCGCTTCCCCGGAATCGTCGTCGACGTCTGACAGCAAGACGACGTCTGACAACAAGTCGACGTCGTCTTCGACGAGCACGAGTACACCCAGCTCGTCCTCCGGCTCGTCGACGTCGGGGTCCTCGGGTTCATCGAGTTCCGGTTCGTAAGAAGCCACCGATCACACCGCAACAGGTTTCCCGCAGGAGGGGCAGGAGATCAGGAGTGATTTCCCAAAGAATATCTCCTGATCTCCTGGCCCTCCTGTTGAGGATTTGAAGGCTCGCCAGGCTGTCCGGCTTTTTCTCCGGAAGGCTGCATATACGATTGGAATTCTTATGCTCGATCCAGGCTTGCTCCGCGAACAGATGGACGTCCTGCGTGCGGCGCTGTCCCGGCGCGGCCTCAAGGCCGATGCCGAGCTGGAGCAGCTCGCGACGCTGGAAGCGCGGCGCCGTCGTCTGATCCCCGAGCTCGAAGGCCTGAAGCGGGAGCAGAACGCGGCCGGTGACGAAGTGGCTCGCGCCAAGCGCCAGGGCCTCGACGCGTCGTCGATTTTCGCGGCGAACAAAGCCCGCGGGCAGCGCATCCGGCAGCTCGAGATCGAGACCGATCAGGTCGAGCAGCAGCGGACCGCACTGTTGATGACGCTGCCCAACATCCCGCATGCCTCGGTACCCGAAGGCGTCGGCGCGGAGGAGAACGTCGAGGTGCGCCGGCACGGCCAGCCTCGAACGTTCGATTTCGCGCCAAAGCCGCATTGGGAGCTCGGCCCGGCACTCGGCATCATCGACTTCGAGCGCGCGACCCGCATGTCAGGTGCGCGTTTCTCGGTGCTGATGGGCGGCGGTGCGCGGCTCGCCCGTGCGTTGATCAACTTCATGCTGGAAATTCACACGACGGAACACGGCTATATCGAGGTCGAGCCGCCGTTTCTCGTGAACGCCGATGCGCTGCGCGGGACCGGCAATCTCCCGAAGTTCGAGCAGGATCTCTTCAAGATTGCGGGCGAGTGGGACCTTTACCTGATCCCCACTGCGGAGGTGCCACTCACCAACCTGCATCGCGGAGAGATCATCGACGGCCGTAAGCTGCCGTTTCATTACACCGCTTACACGCCCTGTTTCAGGAGCGAAGCCGGATCGTATGGTGCGGACGTACGCGGCCTGATCCGCCAGCACCAGTTCGACAAGGTGGAGCTCGTGAAGTTCACGACGCCCGAGCAGTCCTGCGACGAGCTCGAGTCGCTGACCCTGAATGCCGAGGAGATCCTGAAGCGCCTCGACCTGCCGTACCGGACGATGCTGCTGTGCACGGGAGACATGGGCTTCGCGTCGGCGAAAACCTACGACATCGAGGTGTGGCTCCCGAGCCAGGACACGTATCGCGAGATTTCGTCCTGCAGCAACACGGAAGCGTTTCAGGCCCGACGGGCGAACATCCGCTTCAGGCGCGAGGGCACGGGGAAGGCGGAGTTCGTACACACCTTGAACGGATCAGGCCTTGCGGTCGGCAGAACCCTGATAGCCATCATGGAGAACTATCAGCAGGCCGACGGCACCGTCGTCGTTCCCGAAGCGCTGCGTCCGTATGTGGGTGGCGTCCAGAAGATCACGCCGAGTTCGTGAAATGCGAAGGCGTTTTTACAGGAGGGCACGAGTTCAAGAGAAATAGAAGTAATTCCTCCTGAACTCTTGGCCCTCCTGTAAGAAACTCGCTTGAGCCGATTCAGCCCTCGTACGTGAAACTCCCGATCAGTACGTTCAGCTCCCGCTGTGCCGCGTCGCGGCGGCTCGTTGTCGTGGCGATCTCGCGGCGCAGGACCTCGAGCCTGTTCTCCTGGTCATCGAGCTGACGCGTGTAGCGCTGCAGGAGCTGCTTCTCCTCCGCGCTGCCGCGCAGCGCCTTCATGTTCTCGCGGAGCCGCTGCTGATCCTCGACGATGCCCCGAAGATCGGTCTGGAGTGATCCCAGCTGGCGCTCGATGTTCGCGACTTCCGACCGTTTGGCGATCACGGGCGCGAGGGCGCGTTGCAGGGCCTCTGAACCTCCACCGGAGACGACCAGCTGCGAATTCAGGCTGTCCAGGAAATCAGTGACCGAGACGCGAGTCTCGACCGAGCGCGCTTCTCTGACGGTCAGGGTGGCTTCCTTCTTCGGGTCGATGACGATACGGAACCGGTACGCGTCGGGAGTGGTTTCGACCGGTGTCGGGTCGCCGGTCAACTTCCATCCGGCGCGCTGCCTGTGTTCGACGATGAGGGTTACCGGTGACGATTCTTCGCTTCTCGCCGTGTACGTCCAGCTGGCGCGGTCTTCAGTCTCCTGGATCACGATACCGTCGCGAGCGCGGATCCGGACGAGCCGTCCAGGTGTCGCGTCGCTCTTCGAATCGACGAGGACGCCGATGTCCGCGGCGTATGAGAGCAGGCGCCGTTCACCCGGCTTGAGCGACGCGATCAGTCCCTCGCCGGCGAAGGCGTTGCCGTCGATCACCGAGATGCTGCCGCCGTCGAGGGTCAGCCCGCTGCCGTTGGTGAGCCAGACTGCCCGAAGCGGCCGTCCGCTGCCCGGCGCCCGGTTCCAGAGCGCAACTTTCTCGGCGGCGATCTCGGCGCTGACGATTGGCACCAGAGCTGACTGGTCCTTGCGCAGCGAGACTGGCTCCTTGATGCGGTACTCGAACAGGTCGCCGAGTGGAGCGGCAGTTGCCGACGCCGCCTGGCTGGCGACCTGATCGTAGGCCCGCAACGGCACTGGAGCCGCGGGCGGCGGAGGAGGAGGGCCGCCCGGCAGGCCGCCAACAGTCCCGCCGATCCGGCCTCCCGGAATGCCGCTGGCGGCAGAACGCTCGACTTCGCGCAACTCACGCGCGATGACCGAGTCGCGGGTAGTCGAAGCGGGGCTCGGTGGAGAGGGCTCCACGGGGATGTTCGAGGCCAGCGTGGCCTGGTGCGTTTGCGGCGCCAACAGGACCGATTGCGGCAGCGGTACCGTCGGCCGGCGGCCGTAATACGGTTGCGACACGTCCTGGATGAACGATTGCGGCGCGCCTGCGACGAGCGAGAGCTCGACACCTTTCCAGTCTTCACCGATCGTGTTGTCGATAATCGCCCAGCCCTGCAGCAGCGATCTGGCCTTCGAGTCCTGGTCGCGGAGAACCAGCCGGTAGGTCGTCTTCCAGATCGGGACCTCGCTCACGTAGCTGACGAACAGCTGACGCTCGCCGCTGCCCGATGTCGAGATCAACATCTGCCGGACGTCCTGCTCCCGCGTCGAGCCGACCACGTCGAGGTACCGCGCCACTTCCTGTCGAAGCTCATGATCGACGATTCGCACCTGCAGTGCCGGCGTGAGGGTGAAATTGCGCACGTTTCCGCCATCCGTCACGAGCGAGATCACATCCTCGATCACCGACTCGCCATTCCTCGCGCGGTTCTGCCGCTCGACGCTGAGCAGCCGGCCGCTGACCGCGACGGAGGGCCCGGTGATCTCGAGCCGCGCGCCGCGCAGCGCTGCGAGGAGGTCGATCGTCGTTGCGCCCGGCCCGAGCGGAATGCGCAGTGCGCCGAGCCGTTGTTCCATCGGTGCGATCGAGTTGTAGCTGATGCCCGTGACCTGCCCGTTGCCCATGTCGATCGTGGTCAACGACTTGAGCACGTCGTTCAGCTGCGCGCTGGTGAACCGGATCGCCACGTCCTGCTGGTTCCGTACGGTGCCGAGGTGTTCGAAGTAGCCAACGCCGGTCTTGTAGAGAACGACGCGGCGCACCGGCAGGCTGGCGCTCGCCGTCGCCGCCGATGGAGCCTGCGTCACCGGTCGCACGGGTACGCGGCTCTGCGCCGGGAGCGACGACGTCATGAGGACGACCAGACCGACGAGTGAAAAGCAGCGATGCATGCGGCCTCCCGATCGGATCTCGTAGGGCAGGGTTTTGAGCAGGTTGATGAAAGAGTGTCGCCGACAAGGGAAAAGGCAAAAGGGACTCTGCCTTCTCCCTTGACGCGGACGAGTTTTTCATCAGCCTGTTAGACCCTGCCAATCCAACGGCGAACATTTAGACACCGGACGCGGACGGACGGCCGTTAGCCCGGCGGATGCTCTTGTGCCAAAGTACCGGAGTCCGCGGAACGAGATGACGAACCTTCGCCACACTCTGCGATTCCTCGCGACCCACAAGTCGTTCACGGCGGCGGCGGTGTTCACGCTCGCCATCGGCCTCGGCGCGAACACGGCGCTGTTCGGCCTCGTGAATCTGGTCGTACGGCCGCTCGAGATCCCGCACCCCGAACAGCTCGTGTCGATCGCGGCCGAAACGCGGGGTGATGACAGCGGCGGCTTTCAGTACACGTTCTCGCTCGAAGCGCTCCACGACCTGCAGCGCCGCGTCACATCGTTTTCCCATGTGTTCGGCGTGATGCCGCGCATTGGCGGCCTCTCGTCGGAAGGCAAAGCGGCGCAGTTCTTCTTCGTGGCCGTGAGCGACAACTACTTCCCGGCGATGGGTATCGATCCTCAGCTCGGAAGCCTGATCTCCCGCAAGTCCGGATCGCCGGCGGCGATTGTGCTCGGGCACACCTTCTGGATGAAGCACTTCGGCGGCGATCCGGCCGTGATCGGCCGGCGGGTGCGTGTGAACGGTCAACCTGCCGTCGTGGCCGGAGTCGTGCCGGAGGGGTTCCGCGGCACGTATCTGGCCCTCGAACTCGACGGGTACATGTCCGTCGAAGATCTTGGCGTCATCGATCCCGACGTAAACCGGTGGCTCTATCACAACCGCAAGCCCCGCCCGATGCAGCTCTTCGGACGCCTGGCGCCGGGTATCAGCGTTGACGTGGCCGAGAAAGAGTTCGAGGCGGTGCTCCGGACTCTTGGCCGCGAATACCCCGACACGGACGGCGGCCTGACCGCGCGCATTGTGCCGGAACCGCTGGCACGGCCGTGGCCGCTCAAGGCGGTGACGCAGGCGATTCCAGTCGTGCGATCGCTCGCGCTCGTCCTCGCAGGACTGGTGTTGCTGATCGCCTGCCTCAATGTCGCCAACCTGCTGCTGGTGCGGGCCACCGCACGCCAGCGCGAGCTCGCCGTGCGCTCAGCGCTGGGGGCGAGCGCCGGCCAGCTGATTTGGCAGATGGTGCTCGAGGGGCTCGTGATCGCGGGCCTCGGTGGCGCGGCCGGCGTTCTCGTCGGCCAGATCGTGACGCGGACAATCCTGGATCGTCTGGATCTCGGCGCCGATCTGCCGATCGCCATTCGCGTTGGCTTCGACCTTCGGGTGTTCATCTATTCACTGATCGCGACGACGGCCACGGGCATTGCGATCAGCCTGTGGCCGGCATGGCGCGCGTCGCGGGCAGACGCACGCGGAGCGCTTCACGACGGGGGGCGCTCACAGTCCGACGGTCGAGACCGCCAGCGGCTCCGCAGCGCGCTCGTGATCGGTCAGGTCGCTGGCTCGCTGGCGCTGCTGACCGTCGCTGCGCTCTTCGCGCAGACGCTCGCCGCGGCGAAAGACATCGACCTCGGCTTCGACGCCGACCATCTCGTCAGTGTGCGGCTGGACGCGCGGCAGGTTGGCTACGACGACGAGCGAGCCGAGGCGTTCTACGACGAGCTCCTTCGGCGCGTGCGCTCCTGGGGCGATGTTGCCTCCGCTGCGCTGGCCTACAACGTGCCGATGAACTACCTTGCGGCCGGGGGGACGCTTCACATCGAGGACCAGCCCACTCCGCCGGGCGCGCAGCCGCCGGCAGTGTTTCTGAACCACGTCGGTCACGACTACTTCGACACGATGCAGATTCCGATCGTTCGCGGGCGTGCCTTCACGCGAGCCGAGGAGCACGAGATTCCCACGACGCGGCGCCTCGCAATCGTCAACGAAGCCCTGGCCGAACGATACTGGCCCGGTCAGGATCCGATTGGCAAGCGGCTGCGCGTGTATGGACCCACCGAACCGCTGCTCGAGGTAGTCGGTGTCGCCCGCGACAGCAAGTACGTGCTGGTGTTCGAAGACCCTCGTCCGTTCCTTTATCTGCCCCTCGAACGAACGAATAAGCTGCGCACGTTGTGTGTGCGGGGCCGGGGCGATCCGTCGTTGCTGGTGCCGCGCCTGGAACGTGAAATTGCCGGCCTGGCGCGCGATCTGCCGATTGCCGTCCTCCGGACGGTGCGCCGTTCCCTGAATGGCATCTTCGGATACTTCATCTTCGAGCTCGGCGCCGTTCAGGCGGCCGGGATGGGGATCCTCGGACTCTCACTTGCGCTCGTCGGGGTGTACGGCGTGGTGTCCTTTGGCGCCAGCCTTCGCACCCGCGAAGTGGGCATTCGCATGGCCCTCGGTGCGAAGCCCGCTGATGTCCTCAGGCTGATCCTCGCGCAGGGCGTTCGGGTCGTTGCGGTTGGCCTGATGGTGGGGTTAGCCGCGGCCTGGGCACTGGGCCGTGCGCTGACGACCTTCGTCCCGCTCGCTCGAGCCGACTGGTTCGTCTTCGTCGGCGTTGCCCTTGCGCTCGGCGCCCTCGCGATCTGGGCGTGCTACGTTCCGGCGCGTCGCGCGACCAGGGTGCCGGCGATGACCGCGCTCAGGCACGAGTGAGATCCTGCTGCCGATTCACGCCAGCGCGCGGGCAAGGGCGATCGAATCCTCGGTCCACCCCTCGCGTGGTTCCGCCGCTGACCGGGCAAACATCCACAGTCGAACGCGTTCGGAATCGACGGCAAGCAGGTCGGCGAAACGCCGGATCGTGGCACGTGGCGAGGCGGACATTCGGGCCTGACAGTTGAAGAGGTGCTGGGTCGCGTCGTAAGCGCGATCTCCGACGAAGGGCTTCGGGTCGATCACCAGCCAGGGAGCTCGTTGCGCTCGCAGAACGTTCCCGGCGTGAAGGTCGGTGGCCAATACCACGTCATCAGACGACGGAGCAGACAATTCCTCGAACACGCGGAGCCCCGCTTGAACCAGGGCCGGATCAATCCATCTCCCGCGCCCGGCCCGCGTCTCCTCCGCCCAGGCGGCGAGCATCATCGAAAGCGGACGAAATCGGTGCCCCGCCGGAGGCCTCCGCCACATCCGGCGAAACAGGTCGGCGAGGACGACATCCGCTTCGTCGTCCGGAGCGTCCCGGAGTGAAGTGCCGGGCTCGCAGCGCTCGAGCAGCAGCGCATGAACGTCGCTGTCGGCTTTCAGCAGGCACACCGTCGGGCTGCCGTCCCAGAATCTGAGCCCCTCGATCTCGTGCTCGGCTTCCATGTGCGGCATGCCGAGTTTCAGCACGACCCGAGTACCGTCCTGGCTCACCGCCGGTGCAACCCACGAGCAGCTGGCGTCGGCGCCGAACGGCTGCCCGAGTGCCAGCCCCCATCGGCCCTGAAGCTCTTCAATGGCCTTCGGGAGTTGTCCGAGCCAGGCCATTCGTTCGGGTACTCCGTGGCAGGCAGCGGCAAGTTGCTCGGGAATGAGGATCACGCCGGCTGACCGGGCACGAGCGGCGTGGGAATCCGCAGCCGCTTCGGATGGGCCGGCCCGCGGCATCGGATCCTCCTGCGGTTGCGCTGGGTCTCTGCGAGTGAATACTCACGCAACTGAAACTCAACCAGGTGGAGTACACGGCGCGAGAATCCCATCAGCCCGCAACCTGCAGTCGTCACAATCGCGACCACGACCGGCACGAGCATCAGCTTCTCATGAGCGGATGTTACTGTGCGATGGCTTAAACGTCTCCGATCAGGATCAGCTGATCCTTAATCGGAAGAAAAGGGAATGCTTCTTGTAGCCGAGCGCCCGCGGTGCGAGACCTGAACTTTTTTCCTCGCACGACAGGGTGCGTGAATGCGAACGCTGACAAAGACCGTCGGCGTGATCCTTACGTGCGGCGTCTGGTTCGGCTGCACCTCGTCTACCCAAAATGTGACTGGCCCTTCCACATCGAAGTGCCAGGTAGGCGCAACGGCCGAACCGGCCAGGTTTGGTGCCGACGGCGGAGACGGGACGCTCAGCATCACGACGAATCGCGAGTGTTCGTGGAGCGCATCATCGACCGACAGCTGGGTACAGCTCGGCGCCCAGCCCTCGGGCCAGGGCAACGCGAAGGTCACGTTCCGCGTCGCCACCAACGCCGATCCCTCGCAGCGTCGCGGTGCCATTGCGATCGGCGAGCAGCAGGTGCCCATCAGTCAGGATGCCGCGCCGTGCGCCATCACGGTGCCGTCCAGAGATACCGTTTCTTCTGACGGGGAGCGGCGCTCGCTGAACGTGACCGCCAACGGCACCGCGTGCTCATGGACCGCGCGAAGCGAAACGGAATGGCTGACCATTGTGCAGGGGAGCCAGGGAAGCGGAAGCGGCCAGGTCGTGTACGAGGCCCATCCGACGAAAGGCCCGACGCGTAACGGCGAGCTCACGATAGCAGGCCAGCGGGTCACGGTGACTCAGGGCGCTGGCTGCAGTCTCAGCATCGCCCCGTCCTCCCAGACGGTGAGCGCCGACGGAGGATCCGGCGCGATTAGCCTGACGACCGACGCCGGCTGCCCATGGTCGGCGCAGAGCGAGACGGCATGGATATCGATCACCTCGGCCACGTCCGGCACCGGACCGGCGACCGTCGCCTTCCGTGTCGGGACCTCGGACGGACCCGCGCGCACCGGCACGCTGCGAGTCGGCCAGCAAACCTTCACCGTTAGGCAGAATAGCGGTTGCCGCTTCGGCATCAACCCGGACTCGTCGTCCGTCGCGAATACCGGTGGCTCCGGCACGGTCGCGGTCACGACCGTTGCGGGATGCGAATGGACGGCGACGAGCAGCGCCTCGTGGATCACGATCACGAGCGCAGGCAGCCGGAACGGGAATGGCACCGTCCAGTTCGCAGTCGCGGCGACGACAGGCCCCGCGCGCAGCGGTACGTTGACCATCGCGGGACGCACGTTCACGGTCAGCCAGAGTTCCGGCTGCACCTTCGGCATCAGTCCGGCGAGTCAGAACGTCCCCTACTTCGGAGGACCTGGTTCCGTCGCGGTCAACACGAGCGCCGGGTGCGCGTGGGCGGCGGCCTCGTCGATCCCGTGGGTGCGCATCACCGCGGGCCAGACTGGCACGGGCGCGGGCACCGTCGCGTTCACGGTTGATGAGACCCCTTCGAGCCTGCCGCGCTCGGGCTCCGTGAACATCGCGGGGCAGACATTCGCCATCGGGCAAGACGGAGCGCCGTGCGCGTTCGTGCTCAGCCCGCCGTCGGCGGCGGTGGGAGCCATCGGAGGTTCGGGGACTTTCGAGGTGAACACGAAGGACGCCTGCACCTGGAGCGCGACATCGACCGACGCCTGGCTCCGCGTGACGGCGGGGGGCAGTGGATCCTCTGACGGCACGGTCAGCTTCGGTGCGGACCTCAACCCTGGTCCGGCGCGGACCGGGACAATCGTCGTGGGAGGCCGGCCGTTCATCGTCTCACAGGCGGCGGTTGGCACCATCACCGCCAGGTAATTCCGCCACCTGTCGTACACTGGTCATTCTCGCCAGCTGTTGATTGGCAAGGACAGCCCGCCATGGAGAGGTGGCCGAGTGGTTGAAGGCGGCGGTCTTGAAAACCGTTGAAGTCGAAAGGCTTCCAGGGGTTCGAATCCCTTCCTCTCCGCCACCCTTCGCTCATGACTCGCGCGAAGGGTGCCCACCGTAGCCTTGGCGAAGGTGGGCTGTCTCTCGCTCGCTAAGAGCTTCGGGTGGCAAGCCACGAGGGCCAGCGACTCTCCGATCAAGGTCGCGGCGAATTACTCCCCACACGTTCAGCGAGCTGGAGGCCCGTCAGACGTCCGGGTTTCACGTCGAGATTGAGGACCTGCGTCCCCCGCGCGACGCGCAGTTCCCGGCTTCGATCGCCTTTGAACAGTTCCAGCGTATTCATGAACTGATGACTATTGGCGACGATTTCGCCGTCATATGTGAGAATCACGTCGCCGGGACGTAGACCGACTTCCAGGGCAAACGAACCGGGCAACACCCGATCGACGACGGTTCGATAGTCCAGTTTTTGCCCGGCGACATCGAACACCGTCCGGCCAATCTCCCGGCTGTATTCATCATATGAAAAGCGCATGGTCGAAAAGCCCTGCGCGTTTTGTATCAATCGGCCTTCGCCATCATGGGTGGTGAGTTCGGCAACGCGACCTGCGTCGTCGTACGCCCATCTCCGAACCGCAGCCCCGAAACGTGAGGCGATAATCGGACGGCCCGACTCGTCGAAGTACGCCACTTCCAGAGTCTGACCGGCTGCACTGTGCTTGACTCGTGCAGAGGCATAGCCGTACACGCTCTTGACCGGGCGTCCGCCTGCATCGAAGCACGCCTGTCGGGTCAGGTAACCGCGCTGATCGTACTCATACCGCAGTGCTGCCCAGCCCTCGAACGTCATCGTGGGTCTGTCGCGAGCGTCGACGAATGCCCGTTCCACTTCCAGCCGGCGATCGTCGTACTTCATGCGAATCGCCGAATAGCCCTGTACGTGCATCGCAGGTTGGTTCGCCGCGTCAAGACAAGCCGAAGTCACTTCATTGCCGCTCGTGTCGTACTCGTGCGTCAGCGTGGCACAGCCTGTGCGGTTGCCGACTGGTTTGCCCCGAGCGTCCAGGAAAGTCTCTCGTGCGAGCTTGCCGAACTCGTTGTAGGTGCGCTGAATCGACGCGTAGGTGTCGTTGAGTTGACCAGCTGCTCCACGGATGTCGAACGCTGTCGTCAGCAGCAGATTGCCAGCCTCATCGTGAGTCGAGCGAAGGGTCGAGAAACCATTGATCGATGTCGTCGGGTTCCCATGTTCGTCGAGGCACTGGACCGCGTTGATATTGCTATGGTCATCGTAGCCGAGACGGACTGAGGCGCAGCCGTCGTCGGCACGCGTAATCGTGCCTTTATCATCGAGATACGTCTCTTCAACGACAAGCCCGATTCGGTTCCAGGTCTGCTGCCTCTGGAAAATGCGACTCGCTGGGGCCGGTTTACCGTTCGCGCCATAGAAGCGGGTCAGCGAGCGGCCATCCCCTTTCCATTCGACGGTGACTTTGGCGGGACCGGTCGGACCCGGCGTCAACCTCCGATCCGGGCCGAGAAAAGCCAGACTCGTCAGATTACCGTGGGCATCGTAGGTTCGCTCGATCCCGGCAAGACCGAGGTTCGAAGCCACGACGGGTTGATCTTGTGCATCGAAAAACGTGATGCGTGTGACATTTCCGACCGCGTCGTATTCGAAACGTGAGCCTGCGTCGCCGAAGCGCGTCGGCGTCGAGGACCCCTTCGCGTTCAAGGTGGCCGTGCGAACGATGTTCCCGAACGTGTCGTACCACCGTGTCTCTTTGAGAATACCCACCCTGTTTGGGGCGTCTTTGCCGTCGGCGTCCAGGTTGATCCGTTCTGCTTCCAGTCCGGCGTCGTTCAGGACAACGCGATAGCCGAATGCACCATCGGCATCCGATTGGGCCCGCCCTTTCCCGTCCCGGAACATGACCCGCTCATCACGACCGGCGTGCGGGCCGCGTTCGACACGTGAGATCTGCAGATACTCGATCCCGGAATGCCGAACGGGCGCGTTGAACCCCCCACGCTTGTACTGGCCAAGCCCTGGCTGGGCAAAGTGGATTGTGTAGAGGTGCCTTCCGCCACGCGAGTAACCGGCTTGTTCGAGAATTCTTCCCTCCTCATCGCGAGAGAAGAGCACGCGCGCCAGCTGCGCATACTCTGTGTTCATCGGGTCTTCGAGGCCTCCGCGCGGCAGCGGATTGAGGTCGAGCGCCGAGAGGGGCGAAAAGTGGTAGCCGAACGGCGGTGCATTGCCGATGGCATTGACGAAACGGATTTCATGAGGAAAACCACGGCGTCCCCTGCGCACGATCGCAATGCTGACATTGCGCGTGGCGACCTGATTGGCGCTCAGCCACCCGATGCCTTCGGGAAAACCCCACCGCTTCGTGACATTGGCAAAGTACTCGGTGTGCTCGCGATGGAACGCATCCCACCACCAGATGCTTCCGGCCAGCAGGACGAGCAGCAACAACGCCGCGACGACCCGAACGGCAATCGATCGTGCGGCACGGCCTGGGGGCCTCGCGATCTCCGGACTGAGACTGACGTCAGGTGTCGCTGGAACGACGTTGGTGATTTGGCGAATCGCTTCGTCGACGTTCGCCAGCCGTAGGTCGTCGTTCGATCCGTCCCACGAGCGAAGGTCCACGGCCTGCAACAGGCGGAACTCGAGGGGGATGGTGACTTCCTCCAGCAGCGCCGGCACGAGGACGTCTCGCGAGGCGCCTTCGGAGGCCTCCGAGCGCACCCACCGCGAATTGACGGCAGCGCGGCTCCAGAGCACCACGACACAGGCAGACTGACGCAGCGCCTCTTCAATCGATTCGTCGTAGGCCCTGCCCGCTGGAATATTGCGGTCTGACCAGATCTGCCACCCGCAGGCGCCGAGATACTCCCCTAAGCGGCGAGCCTTCTCGCGGTCCTCCGTCGCGTAGCTGATAAAGACGCGACCTGGCTGCTCAGGGTGTGAAGGCAATCCGGCTGGCTCGTTGTCGAAGGCCATAAGCCATCCGTACGTTGGGGGCAGCCTAGCGCAAATCGTGGCGACTCGCGATGAAATTGCGCTGGCTTAGGCGCATCAGAATGTCATTCAGGCGCGCTGGCCCGATCGACGGCTGACGCATGCCTCACGCCGTAAACGGGCGAGGCTTGGAGCCATACTGGATTGCCGCGTGTTGTGTTCCTGATGGCCAACTTCTCAGCGTGGTGCCTGGAAGGTCTTGTTGCACCGCAAACAACGGCACTGTTGTTTGTCGTCTGAGACAGCGATCTGAACAGTGTCATGCACGCCACAACTGGGGCACTGCCTCGTCAGCGCCGGATCCAACACGTGGCCGTTCGCGCAGCGGTAGGCCGCACCGACGGCGTCGTCGGAGTGCCAGGCATTCTGGCTCCACAACATTTCCGCCCCGCATTCGGGACAGGGTTCTGATCGAATCAGGGTGTTGGTCATGGAGAGCATCCAGGAGGCCTCCATTGAATGCCGCCTCCCCGCGCGAGCTCACCCGTGCTCACCGCCACCGTTGGATGCCGGACGACCGGGTCTGTCGTCGAGCAGCGTTCCACACCTCGCCGCAGTCGCCGCACCGCCAATACGCGTGCTCGTCACGGCTCCGCGCCGTGGTCGAAATCGAGCTCGACCGACATGCGGGACACACCGTTGGAATGGTGATCTCCGTCGTCGACGTCGTTCGATCGCCGAAGCCATTCCCGAATTTCGATGGATGCACAGGTGATCCCTCACGCAAAGGCTTTGGTGAGGGCTGGGCCGGGACGGCCTAGGGCTCAGAAAAGCAGGATCTCGATGATATCCCATCGACGGGGATGCGGCGGTAGTGTCCTCGAGTCGCTGGTTCTGTCGGCTCAGCCGGGCTCACCCCGCGTATCGTGCGGCCAGTACCGTGATGTCGTCCGACTGCTTGGCGCCCGCAGCGAACGCGCGCACGTCAGTCAGCACCCGATCGACGATGTCCTTCGGCGTGGCGCCCGCGCAACTGGCGAGCGCCGCCAGCAACCGGTCCTCGCCGTAGAATGCTTCGTCCGTATTCATTGCTTCTGACACGCCATCGGAGAACAGCACGAACGTGTCGCCCGGCTCGAGCGGGAAGGTTTCGCGCTCGATCGGATTGAACGGCATGAGGCCGGCCGGCCGGCCGGTCGACGGGCAGGCCAAGCGGGGCGGCTGGTTTCGAGAGAGGAGCGCGAGCTGATGATGGCCCGCTCCCGCGCACGAGACGCGTTTCTGTTCCAGGTCGAACACGAGACATTGCAGTGTGACGAACATGCCGCGCGGGTTCTCTTCTGCCAATTCGTCGTTGAGTCGACGCAGGATCTCGTCCGGTTCTTCGATGTGCCTGGCCAGCGTTCTGAGCACGGTCATGGCGACGGCCATGAACAGCGCAGCCGGGATCCCCTTGCCCGAGACGTCACCCAATGCGACGACCAGCCGCCGGTCGGACGCGCGCAGCACCTCGTAGAGATCGCCGCCGACTTCGCGCGCAGGTTCGATCACGGCGTCGACCTCCAGGCCGGTGCCTTTGGTGAGAGCGCGAAGATCCGCGGGAAGGATCCCCATCTGGATCTCGCGGGCGATCCGCAGGTCCCTGGCCATAGCTTCGCGCACGGCATCGGCATACGCCTTGGCCTTGAGCAGCGATCGCACTCTCGCCTTGACCTCGAGCACTTCGAAGGGTTTCGTGAGGTAATCGTTGCCACCCACCTCGAACCCCTGCGCCTTGTTCTTCACGTCCTCGAGCGCGCTCAGGAACATGACTGGCAACTCGCGCGTCGCTTCGCGCGATCGAAGCTGGCGGCACACTTCGTAGCCATCGACGTCGGGCATCATGATGTCGAGCAGCACCAGATCCGGCGGGCTCTTCTCGACGCTGCGCAGGGCGGCGCCGCCGTCGATGGCAACGCTCAGCTTGTAGTCGTTCCGCAGGGCCTCGACCAGGATGTCGATGTTGGCCCTGGTGTCGTCGACGATGAGGATGCGGCTCTCCGAGAGATCCTTCACGACAGTAACTCCTTCTGCTCGGACTACCGGACGACCGGATCCCAGCGCTGCAGGGCCTCTTCCAGCCGCGTCTGTGCCTCGTCGAACGAGTAGTCCGCCACGAGACGTTCGAACGCCGGCCACGTATCTTCCGCGAACAGCGGACGGAGCGCCGCGCGGTGGGAGGCGAGGAAATCCGACGCGGACGGGTCGGACGCCGACAACAAGGCGAGCAACCCGCCTGCGGCCTTTCGTGACTCGGCCGGGTTCACGGATCCCGCGGCCGGTTCCGGTGCCGGCGTCGCAGCGGGCGCCGGTTGGAGCGCGCCGCGCAATGCGCCGACCAGGGGTTCGAGATGCGCGGCGACCTGATGTCTTGCTTCGGCCAGTTCGTGTGCACCGGCACGATTGCGAATGAGCTTCTCGAGCACACCAGCCACCGACTGCACGGAGGTTGCACCGATGTTGCCGGCGACACCCTTGAGCGTGTGCGCGAGCCTTTCGGCGAGCGCGCCGTCGCCACTTGAGAGTGCGTGGCCGATCTGCTCGACCGACTGGGCCTGCTGCTCCACGAACTGACGCAGCAGTCTCAGATACAAGCCGATATTCCCACCAACGCGCAACAGACCGTTCTGCGTGTCGAGGCCGCCGACGATGGGCAACGGCGTGGAATCGTCCGACGACGGGCTCTGCGGCGTCGCGCGATTCACCGGCTGCTCGGTGTGGCGAGTGTGGCTGGCCGTCGCATAAAACCGTGCGACGGTGTCGAACAGGCTCGCCGGATCGATTGGCTTCGCGACGTGATCGTTCATCCCGGACGCGAGACAGCGCTGGCGCTCCTCGATCGTCGCGTGCGCGGTCATCGCAATGATCGGCAGCTTCAGGAGGCGCGGATCCGCGCGCAACTTCGCGGTCGCCTGATAGCCATCCATCTCCGGCATCTGCAGGTCCATCAGCACCACATCGAACGGCGGCGGTTGAGAACCAGCCGTGAGGATCTCGACTGCCTCGCGTCCGTTGTTCGCGACGGTCACCGTGGCGCCGGCGCCCCCGAGCAGCTCGACGGCGATCTGCTGGTTGATTTCGTTGTCCTCCGCGACGAGGATCCTCGCCCCCGCCAGCCGCGTGCTCTGAGGCTCGGTCACGGCGATGGTTTCACCCTCGGCGTGCGCGAAGACATTCACCAGCGTGTCGACGATCATCGACTTGGTCACCGGCTTGAGGAGGAACCCGTCGAGCTGCAGCCGTTCGGCTTCTTCGCGGACTTCCTCGCGCCCGAAGGCCGTGACGAGCACGATCGCCGGGGGATGGCTCAGCGTCTCGTCGCCCTTGATGTGGCGGCTGGCCTGCAGGCCGTCCATGCCCGGCATGCGCCAGTCCATGAAGACGATGTCGTAAGGCTCGGTGCGATCCTTCCGCTGAATCGCGGCGATCGCCTCCTTTCCCGATTCAACGACATCGACCTGACTGACGACAGTGCTGAGAGGTTCCTGGAGAATCTCGCGCGCGGCGGCGTTGTCATCCACGACCAGCACGTGAAGGTGCGCGAGCCGGTCTGGCACGATCCTCCTCGACGCGATCACATCGGCAGCGCCGAGCCACACCGTGAAGTAGAACGTCGTCCCGACTCCGGCGGCACTTTCGAGCCAGATGCGTCCGCCCATCAGCTCGACGAGCCGCCGGGAGATGGTGAGGCCAAGCCCGGTGCCGCCATGCTTGCGGGTCGTCGACATGTCGGCCTGGGTGAACGGCTGGAACAGCTTTGCCGCCTGCTCGGGGGTCATGCCAATGCCGGTGTCCCGCACGGCGACCTTGAGCTCGACCTTCTGACCGGTGCGTTCGAGCAGCTCGATGTTCACGCGAATCTCACCGCGCTCGGTGAACTTGACCGCGTTGTTCACGCAGTTGGTCAGGATCTGGCCGAGGCGGACCGGGTCGCCCACCAGTCGATCCGGTATGCCCGGCGCGACGTGCACGAGGAACTCGAGCCCCTTGTCGTGCGCTTTCTGGGCGGTGAGCGTGGTCATCGAGCCGATCACGTCGTCGAGCTCGAAATCGATCGATTCGAGATCGAGCCTGCCGGCCTCGATCTTGGAAAAGTCGAGGATGTCGTTGATCACTGCGAGCAGCGACGTCCCGGCGTTGTGGATCTTGCCGACGTAGTCGCGCTGCTTGGGCGACATCTCTGTCTTGAGCGCGAGGTGCGAGAGCCCGATGATCGCGTTCATCGGCGTGCGGATCTCGTGGCTCATGTTGGCGAGGAACATCGACTTCATCTCGGTCGCTTCCTCGGCCTTCGATCTCGCCGCGACCAGTTCCCTGGCCTGATCCTCGAGCTGCGCCGCCTGTTCCTGGGTCTGTCCCAGGAGCTCCTGCGTATGGAGGTTGCGCTGCAGGATGTCGAGGCTCATGCCCACGACAGGGAGCAGCTCGTCGAGGAGGGCCTGCTCCTGCGGATTGAATGGACGGAATGACGCAACTTCGAGAACGCCGAGCAAGGAGTCCTGTGACAGCGCCGGGAACGCCGTCGTTTGTGAGGGCATGGCCTCGCCCAGGCCGGAACCAATACGGAAATAGGTGGCAGGCAGGCTGGTCAGCGATACCACCCGCCGTTCGAGCGCACACTGGCCCACGAGTCCTTCGCCGGGTCTGATCGGATCCGCGCTGCCGACGTTGTCGGCCAGCCCGTAGGTCGCGACCCGGACCACATGGTCATGGGCCTTGTCGAACACGTAGAAACCGCCCGCTCCGCCCCCGAGCATCGGCATCAGCCCCGATACGAGCCGCTGACCGAATTCAGCGAGCGATTGCGCAGCCTGCAGCTCGCCGGTGAGCCTCGAGACATTCGACTTCACCCAGCGCTGCTGGTCAGTCGTCGCGGCGCCAACTTTGAGGACTTCGATGGACCGTGCGAGCCCGCCGGTCTCGTCAGTGGCATCGACGAACGGGACCTCGCGCGAATATTGACCGGCCGCAATATCGCGTACCGATCCGTCGAGTGCCTGGATGGGCCCGACAATCCGACGGAACGTAACAACGCCCAGGATGGCTGTCAGCAGGAACGCCGTCGCGTCGGCAAAGAAGATCTGCCATTGAAATCGCTCGATGACGCGGATGGATTCACTGCCCGCAGCCCTTGCGGACTCCTCGTCGGCAGCAATCCACTCGTTCGACACCTTGCTCAGGTCGAATCCAAGTGACAACAGCCGATTGTTGAGAAGATTCACGGCTTCGTCGCGGTTGCCGGCGTCGAGCAGGGCCATCGCCCGCTGTGCGCCGTCGATCCACTCCCGTGTGCCGGCCCGGTATTCGTCGAGGAGCCGTTTCTCCCGGCCGCCAAGGGTCAGGTTGTCGGCGTATTCCCGTTGCAATCGGGTGACGTCGCCCGCGTCTTCATCGAAGGCGGCGCGTGCCCTGGTGCGACCTTCGGGAGTGGTGGCGAGCAGGTAGCTGCGGACGTTCACGCGCAACTCGGCGAAGCCGCGAGACAGGTTGCCGAGCGTCGCGAGGGCCACGATCCGGGATTCGGCGACGAACCGGCTGCGCGCCTCGATGCGGGCCAGCTGGAGCCGGGTGAAGACCCCAAGGCCCAGCATTGCGACCAGCGGCACGGCGAGGAGGAGGATCAGGCGTTTGGCGATCGTCATGGCGATACACTAGGCGCCCCCGGTATTCCGCGGATCGGCTGCGGGATTCGGAGGCCCTGCCGCCGTATTCCGAGGCGGGCGGCGGAAACGGCCGGATCTGGTCATAAGCAGTCGTTCGCGCCCCGGGATTTCCGGCAAGTTCAGTACCGCCGCCGGTACCGTGTGGTCCGCAAGGATGGAGGACAAATGCGCATCCAGATTCCCGCGCAGATTTCGGCAATTTCGGTTGCGGTGCTCGCCTGTTCGCTCGCACTCTCGGGCCAGCAGCCACCGGCGGCGCCAGGTCAGGCGGCGGCACCCGCTCAACCAGGGGGCGGTCGCGGTCAACAGGGGCCGCAGGTGGTCTCGCCCGAGGTGAACGCCGATCGCAGCGTCACATTGAGACTGCTCGCGCCGAAGGCCACGGAAGTGACGGTCACCGGCGAGCTCCAGAACGGCGCGCCGCCCAAGCCGATGACGAAAGGGGAGGACGGCATCTGGACGGTGACGATGCCAGCCGTGCCGCCCGACGTCTACACGTATGCATTCAACGTCGATGGCGTGAATACGCCGGATCCCCGCAACGGTTGGGTGAAGCTGGTCGCCAGCACCGGCCTCGCGTCACAAGTGCAGGTGCCGGGCGACGGGCTGCAGTTCTGGGATTCGAAACCAGTGCCGCATGGACTGCTGCAGATCGTCACCTACGAATCGAAGGCGACCAAAGCGACCCGCCAGGCGTACGTCTACACGCCGCCGGACTACAACCGGTCGAACACGAGATACCCGGTGCTCTATCTGCTGCACGGAGGAGGCGATCTGGATCCCGGATGGTCGATGACCGGCCGCGCTCACATCATCATGGACAACCTGATCGCCGAGAAGAAAGCCCGGTCCATGATCGTGGTGATGCCCCTGGCCCGGGGCGGCGGCAGTCTGGGGCTGGGACCGAGCGGGATGGCGCCGGGGATCAGTGCGGCCGGCAACATCGCCCCCGGCGGCCGCGGCGCTGGCCGCGGGGGCGGCGCTCCCGGGGTTGCGCCGGCGCCGCCTCCATCTCCTGCACCGCTTCAAGCGTTCGCCCAGGATTTCGTCGGCGATCTGATGCCGCTCATCGAAAAGACGTTCCGCGTGTCGTCGCGGCCCGACGATCGCGCCATCGCCGGCCTGTCGGCCGGCGGCGCGGCAACGATCAACACCGCGTTCAGCCGGCCCGACCTGTTCCGCTACGTGGTGATCATGAGCGCGGGCGGCGGGCAGAACCTGGAGGCGTCCTATCCGAAGTTCTTCGGGAACAGCGCCGCTGCGGCGAAACAGATGAAGCTGCTGTGGCTCGGAGCCGGGGATGCCGACTTCGCCCTGAACGGTACGAAGGCCCTCGACGACGTACTCACGAAGAACGGGGTCAAGCACTCGTTGACGATACGGCCGGGCTATCGCCACGAGTGGCGGCTCTGGCGCCAGGATCTGTGGGAGTTCGCGCCGCTGTTGTTCCAGGAGGGAACGAAGGGGACGCGATAGAGGAATCGAAAGGCAAAAGGCAAAAGGCAGAAGGCAAAACCCGAGGCCCGATTGGCCGGTTTTGCCTTTTGCCTTATGCCTTCTGCCTTGACACCGATGTTTACAGATGTGCGAAGGTGGTGCCGGCAGTCTCTCCAACGCTGACATCCGCCGATTCTGATTCGGACGGCAGGGGAGCGGGCGGGGGCTGCTGGCGTACGCGTTTGAACATCCAGTAGAGAAGCGGATCGTCCGAGATCAGGCGGCCGGCGGTGACGTAGGCCAGCACAAATCCGACCGTGGGCCACAGCGTCGTCTGGAACCCGACGTGCGCCACCGCGGCGATCAGCGCTCCGATCAGCAGTTCGGTCGCCGCCAGCCCGGCGCGCCGAAGGATCGCTGCGGGATCCGGCGGCTCCTCGACCAGCGACAGACGGAGGGGCGGCGTCCGCGGACTCGGCAGGGGCGGGTTTTCAACCCCGTCCGCGTGGCCGATAGCGCCGAATGCGGCCAGAAATTCTTCAACCGTTTCGTCGCCGTTCAACCCGATCGCCTCGGCATAGCCGCGGATATACGCGCGCGCGAAGAGGCCCGTGGGCCAGCGCGAGCAGTCGCCTGCCTCGAGACCGGTGAACAGCGCAACCGGCACCTTGGTGTTCTGGGAGATCTTCGTCAGCGTGACGCCCGCGCGCTCGCGCCGCCGCTTCAAGCGTTCGCCGAAGGCGCGGCGGTCGCTCACCATCGCTCCTCCTCCTTCGCACGCGCCTGCGCGAGCCAGTCGCCGCTGAGCTGTTCGTTGGTGATTTCGCTCGAGCGGGCCCGGGTGAAGTGCGCAATCACCCCCGCCGCGAGAGCCAGCAGACCTCCGGCCAGTACGATGAGTTTGAGAGTCATTCGATGACGACAGTCTGTTAGCTTTGAACTGTTGACGCTGCAAAAACAGGTCCCCGTCGCAGAATCGACTAGGCTCGGCGATTCTTCGCGCGCGACCGCATCGAACAGGAGACTACGTCGGATTCTACTGCGGTAAGAATTACGCCGTTACAAGAATTTCATGGGGCACGGTCCGACAGAGTCAACATTCTCCGCGTGGATCACCGCGCTCGACGAACGACATCTCGCGGACCTCACCCTCCCGGAAGTCGGCCGCGCGCTGAGGGCGCTCTCATCGTGTTACGTCGAGCGGAGGTCACGACTGGCCGCGGGGGCCGCCCTCGAAGGGGCCGGCAAGCGCGCCGCGTTTGCACTGTTCTACGCGCCGCTGCACTTTCAGACGACCGCCCACATCGTCCGGGCGCTCGCAGCCCGTCGGGTGTCGGAGGTTCTGGATCTGGGCTGCGGCACCGGCGCGGCCGGTGCGGCATGGGCACTCGCCACACCGGGATCCGCCCGCGTCACCGGGTTCGATCGGAGCGCCTGGGCAGTCGCCGAAGCGAACTGGACGTACCAGCAGTTCGGACTCCGGGGCCACGCCGCACGGCAGGACCTGACCCGGGTGCAGTTCCGCCCCCGCCGCGGCCTGGGGATCCTTGCCGCCTACGCGATCAATGAGCTACCCGAATCCGCGCGGGCCGTGTTCCTCCCGCGGCTGGTGGATGCCGGGCGTCGAGGCACCACCGTCCTGGTCATCGAGCCGATCGCGCGGAGGCTGGCGCCCTGGTGGAGTGCGTGGGAGTCGGCGTTCACAGCCGCTGGAGGCCGCGCTGACGAGTGGCGGCTGACGTCGGACCTTCCGGCGCGTCAACGGCAGCTCGCCAAGTCCGCTGGCCTCAACCCGCAGGAGCTGACCGCCCGCACGCTGTTCTTCGAAGCCGGTGCCAGTGGAATGCCCGAGCCCTACGGTAGAATCCGAGCTGAATGACGACACCCGCTCCCGCGGCGCCCCGCCGCGGCATCACCCTTACCCAGCAGATTTTCATCGGGCTTGCGATAGGAATCGTGGCGGGATGGATCGTCAGCACGAGCCATCCGGAATGGGCGCAGTACTTCCGTCCGTTCAGCCAGCTCTTCCTGCGGATGATCAAGATGATCATCGCTCCACTGATTTTCGCCACGCTGGTCGCCGGGATCGCCGGGGCAGGGCACGTGAAGGTGGTCGGTAGGATGGGCCTCCGCGCGATCATCTACTTCGAGATCGTGACGACGATCGCGCTCGGCATCGGGCTGGCGGCGGTCAATATCATGAGGCCCGGCGTCGGTGTGAACCTGCCGATGGGCCAGGCCAGCGAAATCACCGCAAAGCCGCAGACCTGGGACCAGATCCTGCTCCACGTCGTGCCCGAGTCGGTCATCCGCGCGATGGCGGAAGGGGACGTCCTCCAGATCGTCGTCTTCAGCATCTTTTTCGCGATTGCGCTCGGCATGATCGGCGAGAAGGGCCGGCCGGTCGTCGAGTGGTGCGAGGCAGTCGCGGAAACGATGTTCAAGGTCACGAACATCGTGATGCATTACGCCCCGATTGGCGTGGGTGCGGCCATCGCTTACACGGTCGGACACGGCGGGCTCGGCGTGCTCTGGAACCTGGCGTGGCTGGTAACCACGCTCTACGTCGCCCTCATCGTCCTGATCCTCTGCGTGTTCCTGCCGATCGCGATCATGTTCCGGATCCCGATCCGCAAGTTTGCCCTGGCAGTGAAGGAACCAGCGGTGATCGCGTTCTCGACGACGTCGAGCGAAGCGGCGCTCCCGCGCGCGATGGAGGTCCTCGAACGGCTCGGCGTACCGAGGCGGATCGTGTCGTTCGTCCTTCCGCTCGGATACAGCTTCAACCTCGATGGCTCGACGCTGTATCTCTCCCTGGCCGCGGTGTTCGTCGCGCAGGCCGCCGGCGTTCAGCTCACCATCGGGCAGCAGGTCACGATGCTGCTCACGCTGATGCTGACGTCGAAGGGTGTGGCAGGCGTGCCGCGCGCGTCGCTGGTCATCCTGGCGGGTACGCTCGCCAGCTACGGCCTGCCGCTCGAAGGCATCACCCTGATCCTCGGCGTCGACGAGCTCATGGACATGGCCAGGACGATGACCAACGTGATCGGGAACTGCCTTGCCACGGTGGTCATCGCCAAATGGGAAGGGGAGTTTGTCGAAGCCTCCGACCAGGAGTTGGCAGTCGCCGCCGCGCGCGGTGAAATCTGAAGCGAATGGCCTTTGGCCTGACAGTCCGGCGGCGGCGCAAGTTCAAGCTCTGGCTCTTCGAGGGAATCCGCGAGCCGTACGGTCCCCACACCCCCCCGAAGCATGCACACCAGTCAGCCTGGTGGAAGGTGATGTGCCTGACCGGCGTCGATTACTTCTCGACGCTCGGATATCAGCCGGGTATCGCGTACCTGGCGGCCGGGTCGATCTCGCCGCTCGCAACCCTGGTACTCGTCCTGCTCACGCTCTTCGGCGCCCTGCCCATGTATCGCCGCGTCGCGGACCTCAGCCCGCACGGACAGGGCAGCATCTCGCTTCTCGAAGAGCTCCTGCCGCGCTGGCGCGGAAAAGCGCTGGTGCTGTGCCTGCTCGGGTTCGCGGCGACCGGGTTCATCATCACCATCACCCTGTCGGCCGCCGACGCGACGGCGCACCTGATCGAGAATCCGCTGACGCCGCGCATTTTCAACCGTCCGATCCTGGTGACGCTGGTGCTGCTCTCGGCGCTCGGCGCCATCTTCCTCAAGGGGTTCCGTGAAGCGGTCGGCCTGGCGATCCCGATCGTCGCCGTTTACCTGCTGCTGAATGTGTTCGTGGTGGCATGGGGACTGCACCACCTGTGGCTGCACCCTGAGGCGTTTCCGACCTGGAGAGCGATGGCGCTCGCCGAGCACGGCAGTGCGGGCAGGATGATCGTCGTCGCACTGGTCCTGTTCCCGCACCTGGCGCTCGGGTTGTCCGGGTTCGAGACCGGCGTCGCGGTGCTGCCGCTCGTCGCCGGTGACCCGGGTGACGATCCCGCACATCCGGCGGGTCGCATCCGCAACGGGAAGAAGCTGCTGACGACGGCCGCGCTGATCATGAGCGTCATGCTCGTCGGCAGCAGTATCGTCACCACCACGCTGATTCCGGCGCAGGCATTCCAGGAAGGCGGCGAGGCGAACGGCCGCGCGCTGGCCTACCTGGCCCACGAACATCTCGGCAATGTCTTCGGAACGGTCTACGACCTGAGCACGGTCGCGATCCTCTGGTTCGCGGGTGCGTCTGCCATGGTTGGCCTGCTCAACCTGGTGCCGCAGTATCTCCCTCGCTACGGGATGGCGCCTGAATGGGCACGCGCGAACCGCCCGCTGGTATTGATCTTCACGGCGATCACGTTCATCGTGACCATCCTGTTCGAGGCCGAGGTCGATGCGCAGGGAGGGGCGTATGCCACCGGCGTGCTGGTGCTCATGGGATCGGCCGCGCTCGCGGTCACGATCTCGGCGTCGCGGTCCGGAAGGGCATGGTTCGGCTATCTGCTCCTCACGCTCATCTTTGCTTACACGACCCTGGTCAATCTGATCGATAGACCTGAAGGCCTCAAGATCGCGACCGTCTTCATCGTCGGGATTGTCATCAGTTCACTGGTGTCGCGGGTCCTTCGATCGACCGAACTGCGTGTGCACGCGGTCGAGGCCGACGATGTCGTCCAGCGGTTTCTGACCGAGGCGACCACCGGCCCGGTGAGGATGATCGCCAATCGGCCCGACAGCGGGCTTCCCGAGGAATACGAGCACAAACTCAAAGAGGCGATGGAGTCCCATCACCTGACCCCGGATGAAAGCATCCTGTTCATCGAGGTCAGGCCGGGAGACGTCTCGGACTTCAGCGACGTGCTGCAGGTCAAAGGCGTGATGGTCGATCGGTATCGCGTGCTGCGCTGCGTGAGTCCGGCGATCCCCAATGCGATTGCGGCGCTGCTGCTGTATGTGCGCGATCAGACCGGGAAGATTCCGCACGCGTACTTCGGATGGACCGAAGGCAACCCGATTGCCTATCTCCTGAAGTTCCTGGCGTTCGGGGAGGGGGACACTGCGCCGGTCACGCGCGAGGTGCTGAGGCAGTCAGAGCCGAATCCCCTCAGGCGGCCCCGAATCCATGTCGGTTAGGCAGACGGCGCCTTCCTCCACGCCGTGGCCCTTCACGGCGGTCACCTCGAACTGAAGCCGCTCCCACTTGACGCAGTCGCCGACCACCGGCGGACGGCCGAGCAGCGTCAGGATCAATCCGCTGACACTGTCCACGTCCTCGTGTTCGAGGTCGAGATCGAAGTACTGGCCGACTTCGTCGAGCCGCATCGTGCCCGGAACCCGCAGGCGTCCATAACGGTCCCGGTAGACCTGTTGTCCCGCGGCGGGACCCTCTTCGAGATCTCCGACGACTTCCTCGAAGAGATCCTGGAGCGTGACGACCCCGGCGGTGCCACCATGCTCGTCGATCACCACGGCCATCTGCGTTCGATCGCGGCGCATGACCGTGAGCACGGTATCGAGCGGGGCGGTTTCAGGCACGACCGGCAGCGGACGCGCGTGCGCGGCACTGACGGTCTCTTCGCGAAGCAGCAGACGGAGCAGATCCTTGATGTGGACCATGCCCACGATGTGATCCAGATCCTTCTCGAAGACCGGGTAGCGGGTGTGGGTCTGATCGGAGAGCAGCGCGCGGATTGCGGCCGGCGTCATCCCGACCTGGATTCCGATAATCCTGACGCGTGGCACCATGACCTGGGCCGCGTTGAGATCCCCGAACTCGAACAGCTCCTGGAGGACCTCGCTCGACTCCGACCGTAACGCGCCAAGCTCGCCGCTCTCCTGGACGATCAGCTGCAGCTCCTCGGGGGTGTAATACTGCTCCGCGCTGTGCGCCTGCCGGTTGACACCGATCGCCTTGAGCAGCAGGTTGCCGAGGCCGTTCAACGATACGACCAAGGGATAGAGAACGTTCTTCGTCCACAGCATCGGGGGCGTGATCCAGCAGGCAAGTCGCTCCGCCTGCTGAAGCGCCAGCGACTTGGGGATCATCTCGCCAACGACGATGTGGAAGTAGGTGAGGATCGCGACCGCGGCCACGCTGGCAACGCCGTGAGAAGCGATCCACGCCGGGATGCCGGTCGCGCCGAGAGCATCGTAGACGGCGTCGGCCAGAACGTGCTCGCCATACATGCCGAGACCGAGGCTCGCGAGCGTGATGCCGAGCTGCGCCGTCGCAATGTAGCGGTCCTGCAAACGGGGATCGCGCAGGACGCGCTGAACGAGCCGGGCGAGCCGGTCCCCCTGCGCGGCGCGCGCGTCGATCGCGGCCTTCGGCGCGCCAACGATCGCGAACTCCGCCGCGACGAAGATGCCGTTGAGCAGGATCAGCCCCGTGATGATCGCCACCTCGATCATCGGAGCTCCTCGTCCCTGGGCCTTGCCGGTGGACGCTGCGCCATCTTGAACTCGTCGGCCACGCCCCCGAGCAGCTCGGCGACGACGTCCTCGAGCGTGATCAGGCCGATGATTCTTCCGACCGCGTCCCCGACCAGCGCCTGGTGAGTGCGTCGCTCGCGCAGGAACGCGAGCAGGCGGTCCGCGGGCATGTCGTGGGGGACGCGCATGATCGGCCGCAGCAGCGAGGCGAGCGGCCGGCGGCTCATGCCCTGCACGTAGTCGGCGACGAGATCCTTCGTGTGCAGCATGCCCGCAACATTGTCGAGGGTGCCGCGATGGACCGGCCACCGGCTGAACGGGCTCTGCGTCACAATCCGAAGCACTTCCTCGAGCGGTGTATTGATGTCGAGCGAAGCCAGCCGATCGCGCGGCACCATCAGCTGGCTGGCCTTCCGCAGGCCGAGCCGCAGGGCCCGATGCAGCCGCACCTGTTCCTCCGGCTCCAGCAGGCCGCCGTCGCGGCTCTCCGCGATCAGCAGCTCGATCTCCTGCGGCGAATGGACGTGCCGGTGACCGGTGGCGGGTACGCGAAGGAGCTTCAGCAGCAGCGCGCCGCTCCCGTTCAGGAAGTGGATGGCCCACGAAAAGAGCCGCATCGACCACTGCATCGGCAGCACGGTGAAAAGCGCGGTACGGGTCGGATCCTGCAGCGCCAGCGATTTGGGCACGAGCTCGCCGACAATCATGGACAGCACCGTGAGCGTCAGCAGCACGATCACGGCGGCCGTTGACAAGGCATTTTCGGGATTCACTCCCAGGCGTTCGATCAGCGGAGCGAGGGCGGGGGCGAGTGCGGCTTGTCCGTATGCGCCGAGGATCAGGCTGGAAAGCGTGATGCCGACCTGTGAAACGGCAATGTATCGATCGAGCTCGTGTGGATCCTCGACGACGGGGAGAATCCGGGTGGCCAGGGCGTTGCCGTCTTCGGCGAGCCGCCGGAGGCGGCTGCGGCGCGCCCCGACCGCCGCGAACTCTGCGGCAACGTACAAGCCCGTCAACAGAATCAGGAAAATGATGACGAGCGCGGCCGCCAGCATTGGCTCCGAGATCCTATCTCACCGGGGGACTTCGTCCCCCGGACCCCCTTACACGCTTCCGCCTCCGCGCGAAGCGCTACGGCGAGACCTCGCCGAAGCCTTGGCGAAGGCGGGCGCTCGTGGGGCCCCAAGAGCCCCACGCCGCTCGCGTGGCTCGCTCGCTGTGCTCGCTCGCTGAGCGAGGCGGTCTGGGCAAACTGGGCCGTATTTGTTGCAGAGAAGCTCCGTTCAGCTTGACGGGCTCCCGCCGCGCTCCCAGACTCCGGTGGATGCCTCGTCGTCCTGCCGCGATTCTTCTCGCCGTCTTCCTGTTCCTGATGTTCGAACTCGTTTCCGCCCCGCGCTCCGGGGCCCAGAGCGGCGCTGACGTGATCCTGCGTCCCGGCAGCGGCGCGACCGTCTCGGGCGGCTGGGCCGTCGTCTCCGATGGCAGCGCCGCCGGAGGCAAGGCCGTGCGACATCCCAATGCTGGTGCGGCCAAACTCACGGAGGCTCTCGCCCAGCCGGTGAACTACTTCGAGCAGACGTTCACGGCCGACGCCGGAGTGACATACCGGTTGTGGATCCGTGGTCGCGCCGAGAGCAATTACTGGGGCAACGACTCGGTCTTCGTTCAGTTCGACGGGACGGTCGAGGGCGGCGCCGCGAAGTACCGGATCGGAACGTCCTCATCGCTCAGCGTCAATCTCGAAGACTGTTCCGGTTGTGGTTTGTCGGGCTGGGGCTGGCAGGACACGGGCTGGGACGTCGGAGTGCTCGGTCCCGAGGTGATCTTCGGATCCACGGGCACGCAACGCATCCGCGTGCAGACCCGTGAGGACGGTTTCATCATCGACCAGATAGTGCTCTCGCCTGCGACGTATTTGAACCGCGCGCCGGGCGTGTTGAAGAACGACACGACGATTCTGCCGATTGCCGGACAGCCGTCGGTGACAGTTGTGAGGCGTCCGTATCTCCAGCAGATGTCCGCAAACCGTGTCGTAGTGGTCTGGGCCACCCGTGAGAGCGGAACGCCCACGGTGCGGATCAGTTCCGGTTCGACCTCGCGGACAGTGACCGGCACCAGCAGGCGGGTCGCAGCCTCGCAGACGGGACTGGGCTTCGACTACTACCACCACGAGGTGGCGGTCGGCAGCCTCGCTGCGTCTACCACCTACAACTACGACGCCGCTCTCACGAACGCGCCTGTGGCGTCGGCGTCGTTCCGGACCGCACCGGCCAGGGGTACTGGCGACTTTTCCTTCGTGGCCATCGGCGACAGCGGGACGGGATCCTCGCAGCAGCGTCAGATCGCCGCGCTGATGGCCGCCGACCCCTTCGATGTGCTGCTGCACGCGGGCGACATCGCGTACGGCAACTCCGGCGGCAGTGGAGACGCGACCTACACAACGTTCAACGACTGGTTCTTCGACGTCTACGCGTCTTTGCTCCCATCCCGCGCGCTGTACACGACGGAAGGCAACCACGACAGCCGGCCTTCGAACGGGAACGGCGTCGCCTACCTCGATGCTTTTTCCCTGCCGACCAACGGCGCGTCACCCGCATACCCGGATCACGCAGAGCGGTATTACAGCTTCGACTACGGGCGCGTGCATGTCGTCGTCCTCGATACGGAGTTCGCGTTCCAGGACACCACGCGCCGCTCCGAGCAGTTGTCCTGGCTCGAATCCGACCTCGCCGCGACTACACAGCAGTGGAAGATCGCCCTGTTTCATCGATCGCCATATTCGGCTGGTGGTGAGCACGGCTCGGACCTCGTGGTCCGCGATGCGTTTGCTCCGCTGTTCGAACAGTATGGGGTTCAACTCGTGCTTTCCGCCCACGAGCACGACTACGAGCGCACGCTGCCGACTCGCGCCGCGTCGACCGGCACGGCCGTGACCTACATCGTCACGGGCGGCGGTGGTGCGCCGTTGTATCCCGCGGGGAGTGCCGCCTGGACCGCCTATTCCGCGTCGCGGCACCACTACATTCGCGCCGCCGTCGCCGAGTGCTCGCTCATCGTGAAGGCCATCGGACTGGACGGCTCTACTTTCGACAGCGTGACGCTGAATCGATGTGCTGCTCCGGCGCCCGGCGCCGCCGACATCGTGCTGTACGCGTCGGAGGCCGCGGCTGCCGGGCGTTGGGTGATCGAGACGGATTCGACCGCGGCAGGAGGCGCGCGGCTTCGGAATCCTGACAGCGGCGCCGCCAAGCTCGGCGCAGCTCTCGCGCAACCGGCAAACTATTTCGAACTGACGTTCAACGCGACCGCTGGTGTGCCCTACCGCCTTTGGATGCGCGGCAAGGCGGATCGCAACTACTGGGGGAACGACTCGGTGTTCGCGCAGTTCGACGGCAGCGTCAATGCGAGCGGCTCTGCGGAGTTCAGGATCGGCACGACGGGGGCAACCTCGATCAATATCGAGGACTGCAGCGGCTGCGGCATCGCCGGCTGGGGCTGGCAGGATAACGGCTGGGGCGTCGGCGTCATGGGCCCGCTGATCCGGTTCTCCAGGAGCGGTACCCAGCGGATACGCGTCCAGCCCCGCGAGGACGGCCTGGCGATCGACCAGATCGTGCTGTCGCCGTCGCGCTATCTCAACGCGCCGCCTGGTGCGCTCAAGAACGACACCACGATCCTCATTCGGCCCTGAGCGCGATGACCGGATCGACCCTGGTCGCGCGCCGTCCGGGCAGATAGCTCGCCGCGAACGCGACCAGGACCAGTGCGGCCGTGACGGTTGCGAGCGTCAGCGGATCTCGCGGCGCGACGTGGAACAGCAGATCTTGCATCAGCCTGGTCAGGGTGAGCGCTCCCGCGATTCCGACGGCCACGCCGATCGCGGTGAGCGCCATGGCTTCGCCCACGATCATTCGCAGAACCCGCCCGCGCTGCGCGCCCAGCGCCATGCGGATTCCGATCTCCTGGGTCCGCTGCGTCACCATGTAGGCGATCACGCCGTAAATCCCCACCGCGGCGAGCACCAGCGCCACGATCGCAAACAGCCCGATCACCTGCACCAGCAGCCGTTTCTGCGCAACCGAGCTCGAGACCACATCGTCCATCGTGCGCACGTCTGCGACCGCCAGGTTCGGATCCTGGGCGCGAACAGCTGTCGTCGCGGCCCTGATGACCGAGCTCGCATCGCCAGCCGTGCGGATCGTAATCGTCATGCCGTTGTAGGGAAATCGTGCGTGAGGCCAGTAGGTCATCGCGCGCGGCTCGCTGTCGAGCCCCTGATGGCGCACGTCGCCGACGACCCCGATGATCTCGTCGTCCCTGGTGTCGTTCCAGTTGATGCGGACTTTCTTCCCGAGGGGATCCTCTCCCGGCCAGTGCTTCCGCGCCATCGTTTCGTTGACGATCACGCGGTTGGTCAGGTCGCCCTTGTCGCTCTCGTCGAACAGGCGTCCCCTGATGAGCGGAATCGCCATGGCCTTGAAGTAGTCGTTCGCCACGACTCGAACATCGGCGACGTGGTCCTGACCCCGCGGCGGGTTCGGCTGACCGACGACTTCGTAACTGGTGGCCGCGCCGAGCCCGACCAGCGGCAGGAAGCTCGTGCCGCCGGCGGCTTCCACACCGGGCAGCGCTTCGAGCCTGTCGAACAGGCGCTGGAAGAACTGGATGCGCTGCGACGCCTCTCCATACCTCGAGCCTGGCAATGAGACCGTCATCGTGACGATCCGCGAGGGATCGAAGCCCGCGTTGACGTCGAGGAGCTTGACGAAGGAGCGGACCAGCAGGCCCGCCCCCGTCAGCAGAACGAGCGCAAGCGCAACCTCGATGACGACAAACACGCGTCGTGTCCTGTTGCCGCGAGCCGCGCTTCCTGATCGCCCGCCTTCCTTGAGCGCCGAGACGAGCGCCCCGGCCGCGGCAGTCAGCGCCGGGACGAGGCCGAACAGGATCCCGCAGAGCAGAGTAGCCGCGATCGTGAATGCGAGCACGGGACCATCGATTGCGACGTTCTCGAGCCGTTGGATCGGCAGGCGTTCGGCGACAACCGCGCGCAGCAGGCCGACGCCCCACCATGCGAGCAGCAGCCCGATGAGGGCGCTCGCGCCGGAGAGGATCAGGCTCTCAGCGATCAGCTGGCGTATGAGCCGGCCGCGCCCGGCGCCAAGCGCCGCACGTACGGCAAGCTCGCGCTGCCGTGAGGTCGCGCGTGCCAGCAGCAGGTTGGCGACATTGGCGCACGCGATCAGCAGCACCAAGCCGACGGCACCGGACAGGATGAAGAGCGCAGGACGCACATCGCCGGTCAGCTGCTGACGGAGCGGCACGACGCGGGCCGTCCAGCCGGTGTTGAACTGCGGGAACATCCGGGTCAATTCCGCGTGGACGCGCGTCATGTCAGCCTGCGCGGTTTCGACGCTGACGCCGGGCTTCATCTTCCCAAGCACAGTGAGCCACCGCCCTCGCGGTGTCCGCGCCTCGGCGGAGAATCCGACCGGGAACCACATCTCTGCCTTCCGGTCGAGATACGTGAAGCCTGGAGGCATCACGCCGACGACGCTGTAGGCGATGCCGCCGATGGTTACGGACCGCGACAGGATGGACGGATCGCCGTCGAACCGACGCTTCCAGATCCGATCGCTGATCACGACGACCCGGCTGTTCGGCCGATCTTCCTCTGCGGTGAACACCCGCCCCAGTGCCGGCCGAACGCCGAGCAGCGGGAAGAACGAAGCCGAAACCAGCTGCATCTCGATTTCTTCGGGTTCGCCGACGCCGGTCAGCGTCACGTTCAACGTCATTCCGACCGCCGACAGGTCGTCGAACGACTGCTGCATCTCGCGCCAGTGGATGAAATTGCCGGGCGACACGACGTTGTTCTTCCGATCGCGCGGGATGTTGTGCTCCCAGACCACGACCAGACGGTCGGGATCCTGGTAGGGCAGCGGCTTCAGGAGCAGCGTGTAGACGACGCTGAAGATTGCGGTGTTGGCGCCGATGCCGATCGCGAGGGCGCAGACGGCAACGATGCTGAAGCCCGGCGCGCGCACGAGCAGGCGCGCGCCGTGGCGAAGGTCTCTCCACACGTGAGTCACCTCATTCGGCGCGCAGGGCGGGAAGCGGATCGACCCGCGCCGCACGTCTGGCGGGCAGCAGCGTCGCCATCAGCGCGACAGCCGCGAGGACGGCCGCAACCACGACGAAGGTCAGCGGATCGGTGGGCGACACGCCAAAGAGGAGCGCCTGCAGAAGGCGCGTCAGCACCAGGGCGCCGGCCAGCCCGCCGATCAGGCCGGCGAAGATGATCCCCACGCCTTCCCGAACGATCAGGCCGAGAACGGCGCCGCGGCCGGCGCCGAGCGCGATCCGGATCCCGATCTCCTGACGCCGCTGGGCGACGTTGTAGCTCAGGAGTCCGTGGACGCCGATCGCTGCGAGGATGACCGCCAAAGCCGCGAACGCGCCGAGCAGGAAGGCGGTAAAGCGGCGCTGGGACACGGACCTCGAGATCGTCAGATCGAGTGGCTCGACGGCGAACACGGCGAGGCCCGGATCGATGTCATGGATTAACCGCTCGGCCGACGCTGCCAGCGACGCCGGCTCCATCCTCGTTCTGAGCAGCAGCGTGCCAGTGGCCGATGGCGTCTGAGAGAGTGGGGTGTAGGCGGCGATTGGTGCCGCTTCTGTCAGGCCCTGGAAGCGTTCGTTGGTGACCACGCCGACGATCGCGCGCGAGGTGCCCCAGAATCGGATCTGGGCGCCGATGGGATCGCGGCCTGGAAAGAATCGCTCGGCCGCGGCCTGATTGATCAGCGCCACTGGAGCCGAGGTCGTACCATCGGCGTCACTGAGGACGCGGCCCCGCAGCGTCTGAAGGCCCATCGTCGCGAAGTAGGACGGCGTGACGCGACGCATCGAGATCTCGGGCCAGGTGCGGGCCTCGGCTTCGCGACCGACGATGGTGAACGAGTTGGTGAAGCCGGGATCCAGCGGATGATTGCCGGCGATCGCCGCCGCCTCGACACCGGGCAGCCTCGCCGCGCGCTCCAGCACGGCCCTCGTGAACGCGTGCTGTTCGGGAAAATTCGGCCATTGCCGGAAGTTGGAGGGGTACCTGGAACCCGGTAGCTGATACTCCGCTTTGAGCACCCCTGCGGATCGGAACCCGGGATCCACCCGCTGCACGTTCCACAAGCTTCGGATCAGCAGCGCCGCGCCACAGACGAGCAGGACGGCAAGCGCCAGCTCGCCAACGACCAGCGCCTGCTGCAGCCGTTTCCGGCCGCGGCCCTGGGACGTGCGCCCGATGCCGCGCAACGCCGACTGCAGATCCGCGCGTCCGACCTGGATCATCGGAAACAACCCGAACCCGATCGCCGCCAGTGCCGAGACGGCGATTGTCGCGGCCAGCACGCGACCGTCCACCGAGGCGTCGGTGAGCCTCGGAATGTCGGCGGGCGCGAGGGCGATGATGATCTCGAGCACGCCATACGCGATGACCAGTCCGAGGACTGTCGACGCGGCGGTGAGCACCAGGCTCTCGACCAGGAACAGCCGGATCAGGCGGGAGTGACGTGCACCGAGCGCCCCGCGGACCGCGACTTCGTGCATCCGCGCCGCTCCGCGGGCGATGAGCAGGCTGGCGACGTTGACGCTGGCGACCAGCAGCACGAGCGCGACTGCCGCCAGCAGCAGGTAGAACGCCGGACGAAAAGGTCCGAAGACCACGCTGGAGAGCGGCTCCACGAAAGCGCCGCGCGCGGCATTCTCGGGGAATGACCGCTCGAGATCGGACATCACGCGAGCGAGCTCGGTCTGCGCCGCGCCAACGTCGACCCCGTCGGCAAGACGCCCCGCGACGAAGATCGGATGCGTGCTGCGGGGCAGTTGCCGGGGATCGCCCTGCAGAGGCGCCCAGATCTCCACTTCGGTGCGCTCGCCGCGATCGGCAAACGATCGCGAGTACACGGCACGCGACAGGATCTGCAGCACACCGAAATCGGACCCGCGCTGCATGATGCCGAGGATCGTGAAGGACTGGTCGTCGAGGCGGATCGTGCTGCCCACGGCATCAGCACGGCGGCCGAACTCACGTTCCCAGAGCGACTCGCCGATCAGCACGCTGGGCGGGCCGCCAGGCCTGTCGTCGGCCTCCGCGAAGGCGCGGCCCGCAAGCGGCTCCAGGCCGAGCATCGGCAGCAGCCCGTGCGACACGCGAAGCACCGGCACGCGGCGGGGATCGCCTGTCGCCGGCGTCAGGTTCATCTCGCCGGCCATCAGCACCGCAGCCTGCGCCAGCGTACGAGCGCGTTCCTTGATGTCGAGGAAATCGGGAAGTGACGCCGGTTCGCGGGTCGTTCCGGTGTTGCGGTCCGTTTCCCAGACCATCACCAGTCGTTCGATATCGGCGAATGGGGCCCTGCGCAGAAGAACGGCATCAACGACGGAGAAAATTGCCGTGTTCGCGCCGATACCAAGCGCGAGCGTCAGGACGCAGGCGATGCTGAAGGCTGGGTTCTTGAGGAAGGAGCGGACGGCGTATCTCAGATCGGGCATTGTTATTCTCGCGACTATTTAGCCAGCGAGGCCATCGAGGCAACGGATTTCAAAAACGGTTTTTGAAAAACACCATTGTCCGTTCTCTTCGTTGGCTTCGTTGCTCCGTTTGGAGATCCGTTGCCTCGATGGCCTCCGGTAGCTCGCGCCGCGGCGCGGGCGTCACCTGCCGATCGCGCCGAGCGCCCACGCGGCCTGCCGGCGCACAGTGGAGTCAGTATCCTTCAATGCTGCCACCAGACCCTCGGTGGCTCGCGAGTCCCCGAGCGAACCGAGCGCCCATGCGGACTGACTGCGGACGGTCTTGTCGCTGTCGCGGAGCGCATCCACCAGTCCCGGCACCGCACTGCGGTCGCCGATCGAGCCCAGCGCCCACGCGGATTGATGACGCACGCGCGCGTCAGTGTCTTTCAACGCCTGCGTCAGTGCCGGAGCAGCGGCTTTCGAGCCGATCGACCCGAGCGCCCAGGCGGCCTGCTGCCGCACCCGTTCGTCGGTGTCTTTCAGCGCGCCGATCAGTCCCTGCACGGCCGAACTCGCGTCCATCGCGCCGAGCGCCCACGCCGCCTGCTGGCGCACCGGCGCTTCACGATCCTGCAGCGCCGCGGTCACCGGCGAAACGCCTCGCGGATCGTCGAGGGCGCCGAGCGCCCACGTCGCGTTCTTGCGGCTGATCCACTGTGGCTGCTGCAACGCGGCGATCAGCCCAGGAACCGAACGGCTGCCAATCCCCACCAGTGCCGCGGCCGCGAGATGACCCGGGGTGGTCTCATCATCGCGTCCCTGCCACCAGCGCTCCCGGCAGACGTCCTGCTGGACCGGCGTCGCGTCCCCGAGCAGGCGAACGAGGCTGTCGATCGCATCGCCCGCGCGATCGCCTTGATCCTTCAGCTCGCACGCCGCCTTCGCCCGGACCACCGCGTCGCCAGAGGTCAAGCCTGCGATCAGCTCGCGCACCGGTGCCTGATCGCCGAACGCGGCAATGCCCAGGGCGGCGGCGAACAGCAGATCCCGCATCGCTACCTCCAGTTTCGAACGACCGGGTGCGGGTGCGGGTTCGGATTTGGATTTGGATTTGGATTCGGATTGGGGTTCGGGTTCGGCATGGGCATCGGCATCGGCATCGGCATCGGGTGGGCCAGGTTGAACCCGTGGTGATCGTTGTGGTCCGAGTCGTCACTGATCTCGGCGATCGCCTGTATGGCGCTGCGCCGAACGCTGGCGTCGGCGTCCTTCATCGCTTCGGTGAGCGCCGGCAGCGCTTTCGGGTCGCCGATCTCTCCGAGTGCCCGGATCGCCTGCTTCCTGACCTCGATGTTGCTGTCCTTCACGACCGCAATCAGCGCATCGATCGATGCAGGATCGCGGAACTCGGCGAGGGCGGCCGCGGCCCGGGCGCGCACCTTCGGGTCAGCGTCCTTCAATGCCCCGGTGATCGCCGCGGTCGCACGCCGATCGCGGGACTCGGCCAGCGCCCACATCGCCTGCGTGCGTACCTCCGCGTTCTGATCTTTCAGGGCTTCCATCAATGCGGGCACGGCCTGTGCGCTGTGCATCTCGCCGAGCGTGTGAGCGGCCTGGCGCCGAACCCCCGCATCCGTGTCCTTCAGCGCGCCGATGAGCGCGTCAACGGCCTGCTCGGCAGGACTCTTCTGCGCGGTGACGCCGAGGCCGCCGATCGAGCCGCCGGTCGACAGCCGCTTCAGCTCGGAGAGTCCCGTCACCTCGAGCGATGGATTCAGAAAGATCAGCCCCGCGCCGAGAAAGATCGCGGTTGACTTGGCGAGCGTGCGGATGAACACCGTCAGCGGACTCATGCTGCCTCCCTGCTAAAAAACCAGCATCACCAACCAGAGCGTCGCCCCGGGCGGTCGCACGCGACCGCCGGCAGGACTTTTAGAACTTATCGAGCGAGTTGTCCGAGGGCGAAGGCCGCTTGCTTGCGGACGTCGGCGTTCTGATCCTTGAGCGCAGTGGTCAACGCGTCGATCGCGCGGGGGTCGCGAATCTGGCCGAGCGCGAAGACGACCTGTTCGCGCACGTCCTTGTTGGTATCCTTCACGGCCACCATCAGGGCGTCGACCGCGCTTCGATCTCGAATCTGTCCGAGGCCGAAGGCCGCCTGTTCACGCACATCCGGATCCGCGTCCTTGAGCGCCGAGACGAGCGGCTCGACCGCCCGGCGATCCCGGATCTGGCCGAGCGCGAAGACGGCCTGTTCACGGACGTCGGCATTGACGTCCTTGACTGCCACCGCCAGGCCCTCGACTGCCGCCGGGTCGCGCAGCTGGCCGAGTGCGAAGACCACCTGCTCACGCACGTCGGCGTTCTCATCCTTGATCGCTCCGATCAGCGGCTGCACTGCGCGCCTGTCCCGTATCTGCCCGAGGCCGAACGCGGCCTGCTCGCGGACGTCGGGAGACCCATCCTTGAGGGCCTGCAGCAGCGGCTCGAAGATCGACGGATCGCGCATCTGCACCAGCGCGTGCATCGCCGTCTCACGGACTTCCTTGTCGCTGTCCTTGAGTGCGGCCGTGAGGGCCGCAATCATGCGCGGATCTGACCTGGTGCCAGCCTTGTCTCCGGCTTTCTCTGTCTTCTCGCCGGCGACCGGCTTGGGCTCCTGGGCCATCACTCCGGGAAGCGCGTCGAGCAACACAGCCTCAACGCCAATCACGACACGCCCGGACGCGCCACTCGCGATCCCGCCCGCCACTGCCTGGCCAGCAGCCATGCCTGCGGCCATTGCGTCGCTCACCAAGTGCGGCATCGGCTGAGGCACCGGCACGGGATGCGGACCTGTTGCGTCATGCGCGCCGTCGGTCGCAACGCTGCCATCACGATCGGCTCGATCCGCGGGCTCACGGTGGATTTCTGCCGCCGGCCGCGGCACATCTGCGCGCTCCGGCCGATCGGGCCGTTCGGGAACGACAGGCGGAGGCGGGAGGGCAAGAGACGACGGTTGATCGGCGATGACAGGAGCCTGATCCGTCGCCTGCGAAGTCCACGGCTGCAGCGCGCCGAGAGGAGCAACGGCCGCACAGCACAACGCCACGGCCGCCAGCGCACGGCCGCGGGTCAATCCGGAACGCTTCACACGCGGATCGAGGATGGCAATCAGCCGGCCCTCGAGCTGCGAGCGATGCGCCATCGCAAGGCTGGCGCCGCCAAGCAGCGCGGGGAACCGATCGCCGCGCAGCACGCGCGCCATTTCGAGCAACTGATCGGCATAGTCCGATCCACGCGTGCCGCAGGCCAGAACGAGATCGTCACAGGCGCGTTCACGCTCGGTCCGCGCGCGCTTGACCGCGAGCCACGCGAGCGGGTTGAACCAGTGGAATGCGTACGCCGCCTGTCCGAGTACGTGGGTCAGGCAGTCGCGACGCTTGACGTGCGCCAGCTCGTGCAACAGCACGATTCGGAGCCGGCTCTCGGACCAGGTGTCCGCGTCGGACGGCATGATCACCGCGGGACGCAGGATCCCGGTCGCCACCGGCATGCTCGCACGTCCGCTCCGCAGGAACCGCAGGCGGGCGCCGATGCCCATGTCGCGCGCCATCGCATGCGCCATCGGCAGCCAGGCGGCGTCGGTGATTTCCTGGGTTCGTCTCGACAGCCACCTGACGGCAGCGAGCCCAATCAGGATGCGCGCAACAATCACTATCGCGCCGAGCAGCCAGATCCCACCGAGTATCTGCTGCCAGGACAGGCGTTCGAAGATCGACGCACGTGCAGCGGGCTGAAGCTCCGTGTCCGTTTGCAGCTCGGGAGCAGGCGGAAGACTCACGTCAGCCGCATCCTTCCGGCTGAAGCCGGAAGCCCCCCGTCCGTGGTTAGTGTCGCCTTCGCGTTGAGCAGAGAGGCTTACAGCACCGGCGGGCAGGCTGCCAGTCCCTTGATTGGTGTGGCTTCCGGCTCTAGCCGGAAGGCTGGCGCCGGCGTCGTGCAGAACCTCGATCGCCGGCGCTGGCGCGGTGATCGTCACCAACGGAAGCTGCCACTTCGGCAGCGCGAAGGACGCAATCGGCAGGAACAGCGCGCTCGAGAGCGCGAGCGTCCAGACCAGGTGTCGCAGGGCCGCCGACGCGGAGCGCAGCACGATCGACGCGACCGCCGCCGCCAGAAGGATGAGCGTGGTCTTGGCGACCGCGTCGGCGAGCGGCAACCATCCCACGGGCATGTCGGGGATGTTCATGATTACGCTCCCGTGCGGCGCGCGCGATCGATGAGCTGTGCCAGCCGGTCGAGCTCGTGATCGGAAAGCCGGGTATCGGATTCATCGAGCAGCGCGGACAGCGCCTGTTCCGTGGATCCGTTGAAAAAGGTCTGAAGGACGTGCCTGAGGGCCGTTTTCTTGGCGCGATCGCGCCCGACCGTCGGCAGATAAATGTAGCGGGGCCCGTCCTGTTCATGCCGGACGTGGCCCTTGTCCTCGAGAATTCGCAGCATCGCCCGGACGGCCGAGTAACTGGGCGGGTCCGGCAGCGCGGCCTGGACCTCGGCGGCCGTCGCGCGGCCCTGCGCATAAAGAATGTCCACGATCTGCCGTTCGCGGCGGCTCAGGTCGTGGTGGGGTGCCTCACGCATCAATAATGACTCCGACATGCCCTCTTAGACGGAGGGCCCCCGACAAAGGTGCTGAAAAAATAGCACACCGGCAAAAAAATAGCATCAGGTGGATTTCCGGCCCCCTCAGCCGTAGGATTTTCGGTTATGCGTAACGAATTTGTCCTGTTTCTGGCGCTCACGGCGGCCGTCGCCGCCCCCCCGGGTTCAACGCAGGAGCGCGGCCCCGCCTCCAGCGGATCGGATCTGCCACTCAATCTGATCAAGCTGCCCCCCGGCTTCACGATCGACGTTTACGCCAGCGGCGTCACCAACGCCCGCGAAATGGTGCTCGGGCCGAAGGGGACCGTGTTCGTCGGCTCTCGCAACAAGCCAGATGGCGACAAGGTGTACGCCCTGGTCGACAACAACGGGGACCAGAAGGCCGACCGGGTCCTGGTCATGGCGAAGGGCCTGAACCAGCCGAATGGGGTCGCGTTTCACAACGGCTCGCTCTACGTCGGCGAGATCAGCCGGATCACCCGGTTCGACAACATCGAGTCGCGACTGGAATCGCCGGGCGATCCGGTGGTGGTGAACGATGCGCTGCCGAAGGACGAGCACCACGGCCAGAAGTTCATCGCGTTCGGACCGGACGGCCTGCTCTACGTCCCGGTCGGCGCGCCGTGCAACATCTGCGACAAGGAGAAGGACGATCCTCGATACGCCTCGATCCTGCGCATGAAGCCCGACGGCTCGGAAGTGGAGGTGTTCGCTCACGGGGTGCGCAACACGGTCGGGTTCGACTGGCATCCGCGCACGCGCGAGATCTGGTTCACCGACAACGGCCGCGACAACCTTGGCGACGACGTGCCGAGGGATGAGTTGAATACGGCGCCGAAGAAGGGGCTGCACTTCGGGTATCCGTTCTGCCATCAGGGCGACGTCAGCGATCCCGAGTTCGGCAAGGCACGGCCGTGCGGCGGGTTTCAGCCACCGGCACGCGCGCTCGACGCGCACGTCGCGGCGATTGGGATGCGGTTCTACACCGGGAAGATGTTCCCCGAGGAGTACCGCAACCAGATCATCGTCGCCGAGCACGGATCGTGGAACCGCTCGATCCCGCAGGGCTACCGGCTGTCGCTCGTCAAGCTGGACGGCAACAAGGTGGTCTCATACACGCGCTTCGCCGAAGGCTGGCTGCGCGGCATGAAGCCGGCACCCGCCGGCGGCGGCGCGATGGTCGGCGACGTCTGGGGCCGTCCCGCCGACGTGCTCGTGATGCCCGACGGCGCGTTGCTCGTGTCGGACGACAAGGCCGGGGTTGTCTACCGAATCAGTTACAAGCAATGAGCGAGCTCGACGCCCCTCTAAGATCAGTCGCTTTGCGACGACGCCTTTGTCGGCGACCACGGATCGTCGTCAGGATCAAGCGCTTCCTGCGCCGGTCGAAGCGGCTCCGGCACGTGCTGCAGGTTGATTCGCACGCGCGTCCAGGTGTGGAAGCGGCCGCGCATCGCGTCGACCAGGACGTCGGCGGGCTCGAGGTGTGACGCGGCTTCAGGGTGGCGCGCGCGCCAGCGCTCGACGCCGGCCAGTGCATCCTCTTTCTTCTTCGCCCGCCCGATTTCGATGAGAGGGAATTTCGGCGTACGCCTCCGCGATGGCTGCACGCGGGCTGGCTCGCCGGCCTGTTTCCGGTAGTGCGGCGGCCACGGCGCATCGCCGAGGCCTTCGCGCTCGTGTTGCGCGGCCAGCTCCAGCAACGACGCGAGCGAGCACGGGTGCGCGTCCATCTCTGCGTGCCGATCGCCGACCGTGCTGAAGCGCGCCGGCATCGTGGCCATCGTGAAGTCACGCGGATCGCACTCGTCGATCTCGTCCCACGTCAGCGGCGCGGAAACACGGGCGTCTGGCGTAGGCCGGACGGAGTAGGCCGCGGCGATCGTTCGATCCTTTGCGTTCTGGTTGTAGTCGAGGAACACGCCGTGTCGTTCCTCCTTCCACCACTTGCTCGTGGCGAGGGCCGGTGCGCGCCGTTCCACTTCGCGCGCGAACGCGAGCGCTGCACGGCGCACTTCGGCGAACGTCCAGTCGCGGACGATGCGCACGTAGATGTGCATGCCGCGCGATCCGGACGTTTTGGGCCAGCCGACCAGGCCGAGGTCCTGGAGCGTTGCGCGGACCACGCCGGCGACTTCTCGAATCTGACGCCACTCGATTCCGGGGACCGGATCGAGATCAACGCGCAGTTCATCGGGATGATCGAGATCCTCGGCGCGCACCGGGTGCGGGTGCAGCTCGAGGCAGGCCAGGTTGGCCATCCACAACAGCGCGGCGGCGTCGCGGGGCACGACCTCGTCGGCGCTCCGTCCCGACGGAAAGCGCAGCGAGACCACCTCGATCCACGGCGGCCGCGATTCGGGCGCCCGCTTTTGGTAGAAGAACTCTCCCCCGATCCCGTTGGGATACCGGACCAGAACATTGGGACGCCCGCCGGCAGCACGTAACGCCCCGTCCGCGACCCCAAAGTAATACCGTGCGAGGTCCAGCTTGGTATAGCCGGCCTGCGGAAACAGGACTTTCGCCGGATTTGAGATCGACACCTCTCGATCACCGGCCCGGAGGACCTCCTGTACAGGCTTCGCCATCGCCTCAAGGTACAGGAGATCAGAGCCCCCGACTAAGACGGGTATTTCGGATCCGCTTTGATCTCGCGAATCTGCAGGATGTGCCGCTGCGAATGCGTGGAGATCATGAGGAACCACTGATACACGTCCATGTTCCCCTCGAGCAGTTTCCTCGATCGCAGGTCATCCGCCGTCCTCGTGGCGTATTCGCGCATCGTCGCACGCAGCTTCAGGAACTTGTCGAGTGGCTCGCGGACGTTCGACACCTTGCCGGTCGGCACGCGGGCTTCGCCGGTTGTCGTCCGGCTGGTGCGATCGATGCCGTACCAGAGGATCGCGGCGTCGGTCGCTTCGAGCTTTTCAGTCTTTGGCGGCTGCTTCATCGAGTCCGTCAATTGCTTCCAGTACTGCGGCTCCGCGATCGACAGGTGTTCGACGACGTCGGTGATGGACCAGGTGTCAGGTTTCAGACGGAAGCGGAGCTGGGCCTCCGACAGGCCTTTCAGCTCCGACTGCAGCCAGCTCTCCGTCATTTCGAGATGAGCCAGCAATCGCTGACGATCGCCGGCACTGATGCCTTGAGCAGAAGAAGCGCCAGGCAGCGAAGCCGCGAACACGAGAGCGAGAAGTGTGTGACGCACGCCCGCGATACTGCTGGACTGGACGCGGCTGGTCAATGCCGTTCGTCCCGAAAGCCGGTCATCCATCACAAAGATCCGGCTGCGCTCCCCGCCTATAATCACGTCGCGTGAGCGTCGCCCCTGGTGTTCGACTCGGTCCTTACGAGGTCCTCTCCTCACTCGGCGCCGGAGGAATGGGAGAGGTCTATCGTGCCCGCGATACGACGCTCGGACGCGACGTCGCGCTCAAGGTGCTTCCTGACAACGTCGCGAACGATGGCGATCGGACGGCCAGGTTCCGCCGCGAAGCACAAATCCTGGCCTCGCTGAACCATCCGCTCATCGCGGCGATCTACGGAATCGAGGATTCCGGCGCGACGCCCGTGCTGGTCCTGGAACTCGTCGAGGGCGTGACACTCGCAGAACGGATTGCCGCCGGTCCTCTGCCGCCGGGCGAGGCGCTGACCATCGCGCAGCAGATTGCCCAGGCGCTGGACGCTGCGCACGAGCGAGGCATCGTCCATCGCGATCTCAAGCCGGCCAACATCAAGCTCCGTCCCGACGGCACCGTCAAAGTGCTCGACTTCGGGCTGGCGAGAGCGCTCGAGCCGTCCAGCGACCTTGCTTCAGGTGCGCTGGCAACCGTCACGAGCCCCGCCGTCACTGCATTCGGAGTGATCCTCGGCACCGCCGCGTACATGAGTCCCGAGCAGGCGTGCGGCCAGACTGTCGATCGGAGTACAGACATCTGGGCGTTTGGCGCTGTGCTGTTCGAGATGCTGACCGGGGCGAGAGCGTTCGAAGGAAGCGATCCGACACAGACAGTTGCCTCCGTGCTGCGCTCGGAGCCGGACTGGTCACGCCTGCCGCCGGACACGCCGGAAAGCATTCGGCGCCTGCTGCATCGCTGTCTCGAGAAGGATCGCCGGCGCCGCCTCGCGGACATCCGGGATGCCAACCTGGAAATCGACGATGCGTCGCGCGGTGCATCGACCCCGACGGCCGCCAGCGGCGGTGGCATTCGGGCGCATGAGCGTTTGATATGGATGGCCGGATTGGGAGTGGCTGCGGCCGCGGCAATCGGCCTGGTGCTGACCGGTGCCACACCGCCCCCGGCACGGCCGGAGCAGCGTGTCGAAATCGTCACGCCGCCCACGACCGATCCGGTGTCGTTGGCCATCTCACCAGACGGCCGCCACCTTGCGTTCGTCGCGGTGTCCGAGGGACGGACGCGGCTCTGGGTTCGCAATCTCGAGACGGGAGCTGCGCAGCCGCTGCGCGGAACGGACGGAGTCTCGTTCCCGTTCTGGTCGCCCGACAGCCAGTCGATCGGCTTCTTCGCGTCCGAGCGGCTGTTCCGCGTTCGTCTCGACGGCAGCGCGCCCCGCTCTCTCGGTTCTATCGTGATCGGCACCGGCGGCACCTGGAACGAAACCGGCACGATCCTGACCCCGATGGTGCCCGACAGCCAGCTCTATCGCCTGCCGGCAGATGGCGGCCAGCCGGAGTCACAGACGCTGCCGCCGCCGCCCGGGGGCCACCGATTCCCCTGCTTTCTCCCGGACGGGCGGCACTTCCTGTTCTTCGTCGCTGAATCGCGGGCGGTCTTTCTGGGATCGCTGGATGGCGCGGCACCGCGGCATCTCCTCGACGCCGACGCTTCGGCGGTGTTTGCGCCGCCGTCAGACGTGTTGTTCGTGCGCGACGGCGTGCTGTATGCCCAGCGCTTCGATAGGGCTCGGCTGGTGGTCGACGGTTCGCCGGTGTCACTCGCGAGAGGCGTGGCGATCAGCGAGGGGTCGGGCGCCGCTGCGATCTCGGCGTCGCGGGAGGGCACCATCGCATACCGCGCCGGATCCGGTGCGCAGGACAAGCAGTTCGTCTGGTTCGACCGCTCTGGCAAGCCGCTCCGCACGGTCGGCAGACCGGGACCGCAGGCGAACCCGACGCTCTCGCCCAATGGACGGCAGATTGTGTTTACACGTTCTGTCGGCGGTAACAGCGACGTGTGGGTCGTTGACGTCGAACGCGGCATCCCGACGCCGCTGACGCGCCAACCCCTCCCGGATGTCAGTCCGATCTGGGCTATCGACGGCCGTTCGATCGCCTACAGTGCCGCTAACACCGATCGACGTGCGTTCGAGATCAAGACCAAACCCACTGGTACGGAGGCCGACTCCTCACCGATCCTCCAACAACCGCTCCAGGGTTTTCCGCTGCACTACTCGCACGATGGCCGGTATCTCCTCTATCGCACCCGTACCGCGAGCGGCCGATGGAGCATCTGGGCGCTGTCACTGTTCGAAAAGCGTGATCCAGTTCCGGTCGCGACCTCGCCTGCCCACGACCAGCGCGTTGCGCAGTTCTCGCCGGATTCGCAGTTCATCGCTTATGAGTCGAACGAGACGGGTCAGTTCGAGATCTACGTGCGTCCCTTCAAACCTGGCGCGGCCGGCAAACCGGTTTCCGCGGGCGGAGGGTCGCAGCCGCGCTGGCGCCGCGAAGGGAAGGAAAACTTGGAGTTGTTCTACGTCGCCCCTGACAGCGGTTTGATGAGCGTGGCGATCAGAGTACTGCCGGGTGACGAACTCTCCATCGGCCAACCGGTGCGCCTGTTCTCCGCACCGATCACGAGTACCGTGCAAGGGGGCATGTGGTTCGAGTACGACGTCTCGGCCGACGGCAAGGAATTCCTCGTCAACACCTTCGTCGAACATCCGCCCGCGCCGATCTCGCTGATCCTGAATCGCCGGCCGCTCAGGTAGCTCCGGCTGCCAGCTTTACCCCGGCAAAAAGAAGAACCCCAGCGACAAAATCATATAGACCGCAAGCAGCTGCACGCCTTCCATCCAATTGGTCTCGCCATCGTGGGCGATGAACGCGATGCTCAGCACCGACAGGCCGATTGCGACCAGCTCGAAGGTCGTGAACAGCAGATCCATTGGCTGCGGTGCGATCAGGTAGCTGAGGAAGATCAGGGCCGGCGCCACGAACAGCGCGATCTGCGTCGACGAGCCGACCGCGATTCCGATGGCCGCATCCATCTTGTCGTCCGCCGCCAGGACGACCGCGGAGAAGTGCTCCGCCGCGTTGCCGACCAGCGCCACGATGACGACGCCGACGAAGAGGTTGGTCATGCCGAGATCGCGGGCGGTCTCGGACACGGAGGTCACGAGCAGCTCGCTGACGATGGCAACGGCGGCAGTAGAAGCGAAGAGCACGATCACGGCACGCTTCACCGACATCCGGTGCCCGTCCCGGTGTGTGTCATCGGACTCGCCGCTCACACCGTAAAGGTCCCGGTGAGTCCGGAGTGTGAAGACGAGGCTTGCGCAATAGGTGATGAACAGCACCACGGCGATTTCCGTGTCGAGCTTCAACTCCACGCCGCTGCCGCCGCTCCCGTGCGCGATCCGGTGAAACACGGCCGGGACCACCAGCCCGATGACGCTCAAGAGCAGCATCGTCGTGCCCAGGCCGGCCGCGGTGCGGTTGAAGTGCTGGGTTCGATGCTTGAGGCCGCCGACGAAAGCCGCGGCGCCGAAAACGAGCAGCACGTTGCCGATGATCGAGCCGGTCAGCGACGCCTTGACCAGGTCGATGAGCCCCTCACGAAGCGCGAGCGCCCCGATGATCAACTCTGCGGCATTCCCGAACGTGGCGTTCAGGAGGCCGCCGATTCCCCCGCCCAGCCGATCGGCTAGCACATCGGTCGCGCGGCCGATCATGGCGGCCAGCGGCAGAATGGCCAGCACTGATGTGACGAAGACAGCGGTGTGGTTTTCGGGGCTCAGCCACTCGAGCAGGATGGCGACGGGGACGAATCCGAGCAGAACGACCCATCCGTAGCGGCGGACCAGCGACATCCCTGAAATAGTGTCACGGTCGGGGCTGGGGACTGGGGGCTGGGGGTGGGTAAGGCGGTGGTATTCAGAGGCAACACGCCATTGCGATTGGCGGGTTGATCCTGATTAGCACCGGCTTCCCAGCCCCCAGCCCCCAGTCCCCGGCCCCTGACTCCATGGCCGATCCAGAATGAGCAGTGCCAGACCCCGCCGCACTCGAGTACCGGAGCCGGATCGCCGACCGAACAGCCGCACGAGAAGCGCTGGATCGTATGGACGCGCGGTTCGCTCACGCCCGCCTGACCACCGTGGTTGGAACCATCCTCATTGGCGTCGCGATCTGGCTGGGCATCATCAGCCCCTGGTGGCTGCTGTTGCCGGCGGCGCTGTTCGCGTGGCTCATGCAGCGGCACGATCGGGTTTTGCGTTCGCGTGCCGATGCCGTCCGGGGCATCAGGTTCTACGAACGCGGTGTCGCGAGGATCGAGGATCGCTGGAGAGGGGCCGGGGAGCCCGGCGAGCGGTTCCGTGACGATCGTCACGTCTATGCGAACGATCTCGATCTGTTCGGCACCGGCTCGCTGTTCGAGCTGCTCTCGCTCGCCCGTACTTATGCCGGTGAAGAGACACTCGCACGATGGCTGATGACCCCCGCCGATGCGATCGAGGTTCGGGCGCGGCAGGAGGCCGTGCGGGAGCTCGGGCCTGCGCTGGACCTCCGGGAGCAGCTCGCGATCGCGGGAACGGAAGTCCGTGAGAGCGTTCGAACCGGCCGTCTCCTGGAGTGGGCGGAGTCGCCGCTGCCGCCTTCAGCGGCGCTGTCAGGCTTCACAGCGTTCTTCGGGGGCGCCTTCATCGTGGCGATCACGTACATGGCATTCACGTCTGTGTGGTGGCCGCTTGGCACGCTGGTTTTCCTGCAGGCACTCGTGTTCCGCCAGTTTCGGGATCAAATCAATCGCATCGTGTCAGGGAGAGATCCCGAGACCGCAGCCGATTTCGTCGCCGACACCCTGGTTCATCGGACGCTCGACCTCGAGGTGCTCACCGGCTTGCTGAAAACGCTCGAGCGGCAGCCGTTCGAGGGCGCACGGTTGCGGCAGCTGCAGGCACGCTTCAGCGCGGGACGGCAGCCAGCGTCGCAAATCATCCACCGGCTCCATCGCTACAGCGAGATCCACGGTGGCGACAAGAACGCCGCGGTCGTGCCTTTGACGTTCTTCCTCTTCGGTTACCTCGAGATCGCGCTGGCGTTCGCGGCCATGCTCCAGCTCATTCGTCCAGTGATCGCGGTTGCTGTCGCGCGGTGGCGGAATCGGTATGGCGGACGGGTCCGATCCTGGCTCGACACGATCGCCGAGTTCGAGGCCTTGACCTCGCTGTCGGCATATCAGTACGAGCACCCTGACGATCCGTTTCCGGAGATCGTGGGCTCCGACTCGTCGATCGCATCTCAGGCGCTGTTCGACGCCGTACAACTCGGCCACCCGCTGTTACCCTCAGACAGGATGGTGGCGAACGACATCCATCTGGGTACCGGAACACAACTGCTCGTCGTCAGCGGATCCAACATGTCAGGCAAGAGCACACTGTTGCGGACGGTGGGGATCAACGCGGTGCTGGCACTCGCGGGAGCGCCGGTGCGTGCGAGGTCGCTCCGCTTGTCCTCCCTGGCAGTGGGCGCCACGCTGCGCATCCAGGATTCGCTCCTCGAGGGACGGTCGCGCTTCTACGCGGAGATCACCCGGATCCGTGAGCTGGCGGATGTCGCGGCCGGGTCCGTTCCGTTGCTCTTCCTGCTCGACGAGCTCTTCCATGGAACCAACTCGCACGATCGCTTGGCAGGCGCCGAAGGCGTGTTGCGGAGCCTGCTGGATCGCGGCGCAATCGGACTGATCACGACGCACGATCTCGCCGTGACCGCCGTGGCCGACGCGCTAGCGCCGCGCGCCGCGAACGTGCACTTCCAGGACTGGTTCGACGGCACCGAAATGCGGTTCGACTACCTCATGAAGCCGGGTCCGGTCACCCACAGCAATGCGCTGGCGCTGATGCGGGCGGTGGGACTCGAGGTACCTTCCAGACTCGGGGCTGGGGACTAGGGGCTGGGGGCTGGGAAAGCCGGTGGCATTCAGAGGGAACCGGGGAAATTGACCGGCTGGTTGCCTCTGATTAGCGCGGCCCCTTCCAGCCCCCAGCCCCCAGTCCCGACGTATATACAGACATGCCGACCCGAAACGCCACCGCGCGCAATTTCGTAAACGTCTGCGCACGAAGACGTTAGAGTCTGGACCCTGGCTGGAACGGCGGCGGAGAAACAGCTAGACTCGGGCGAATTCTGAAAGGCACTTCCTCCGGGCATGGCCGATCCTGAGGCGTCACCGCGAATCTTCATCAGCTATCGCCGTGAAGATAGCTCGGGACACGTGCTTGCCTTGCTGCCGTCGCTGCGCAAGCACTTCGGCGATCGCATTTTCAAGGACACCGACAACATTCCGCCGGGAGAAGACTTCGTCAAGTTCATCAAGCATGAGCTCCAGTCGTGCTCGGTGCTGCTGGCGATCATCGGCAAGGACTGGCTGACGGTCCGGGATCCGCGTCTCAGGACGCGCCGGCTCGACAACCCGGATGACTTCCTGCGTGTCGAGCTGGCGACTGCGCTGGGGACCGATCGGATTCGTGTGATCCCCGTGCTGATCGAGCGCGCGACGATGCCGGCGGCGATGGATCTCCCGGAGGACATCGCAGCGCTGGCGCAGCGCAATGCGCTCGAGCTGAGCGACGTCCGCTGGGAATCGGACGTGCAGCTGCTGATTCAGGCCATTCAGCGCGCGTGTGCCGGGCCGGTTGCGACGGCCGAGCCGCCCACGCCTCAGTGGCCGGAGCTCCAGGACGTGCAGAAGCGGAGGGCGCGCGAAATCGCGAGCCACCTGTCAAACGCACGGCAGGCCTTCGTGGCGCGCAACTACGAGGCGACCCTGCTGGCGTGCGAGAAGGTGCTGCTGCTCGACCCGCAGAACGTCGAAGCGCTCGACCTCCTCGATCTGGCGCGCACCACGACCGACGAACAGCGCATCGAGACCTGGCTGACGCAGGCGCGGCAGTCACTCGATCGTGGAGACATCAGCAGCACCTCCGATCTGATCGATCAGGCGCTCGCGCTCGATCCGAACCTGGAGCCGGCGCTGGCGCTCCGCAACCGCGTGCTGGCCCTTCGGCGCGAGCGCGAACGCGGCCGTGATCGGGCGCGCGTGGCGGCTGGAGCGGTGGATCGCGCGCGAACCCGGCTGGAGGAACAGAAATTCGAGTCCGCGGTCCGGCACGCGGACGACGCGTTGAGCCTCGATCCGCAGTCGGTCCAGGCTCGGGAGATCCGCGAAAAGGCGTCCGGGTCACTCGACGATCGACGGCCGGGACGGGATCGCGCGGCATTCTGGTCTTTCCGGCGCTACGGCGGTCTGGCCGCGGCGGCGGCTGTTGTGATTCTCATCTTCGCAATATGGTCGGGGATCTACTTCCTCGGTTCGCGTTCAACTCCGCCTGCTCAATCGAGTCAGCCAGCCAGCCCTCCGTCTACGACAGCGGCAACCGAGCCCGCGCCCGCGACACCGCCGCCGGTATCGTCGGTTCCCGTGGAGAAGCCGGCGGCAGCAGCGCAGCCGGGCACTGCGACGGACGAGGATCCCAGGCAACAGAGAGTTCCGCGGTTGCGGCAGGTCGCGCGAGATCAGTTTCAGCGCGGCCAGCGAATGGCGCTGAACACCGTGATGACCGGGCTCACAATCGCGCCGGAGGATACCGAGCTGCGCTCCATCCTCGACTCGATGCTGAGCGACGCGCAACGCATCACCCGCCGATCGAAAGCGGCGGCCATTAGTGCCGGCGCCGCGAACGACACCCAAACGTACCATGAAGCCCTGAAGCTCGAGCGGGATGCCAACCAGCAGATCATGGCGGGCAGGAAGGACGCGGCGATCAGGATTCTCTGGACGGCCGAGGAGACCTTCGATCGCGCCGAGCGGGACGCGAAGCTCCTGCTGGCGGAGATCGCGAACAAACAGAACCTGGCCCGCGCCAACGCAAGGCCGCCGAATCCTTCCACGGGAAACAGCAATTCAACGGCGCCCGCGGCCGCTCGGCCCGAGTCACCCGCCACCAAAGCCGCACAAATTCAACCGCGCGCACCAGAGCCGGTACCGACAGCCCCGGGCTCCCAGCCGAGCGCGAGCGATCTGGAAAAGGCGCGAGTGGCGGGCATCGTTCATCGCTACGCCGCCGGCTACAGCACCCTGAACCCTGCCGCCGTGTCCGCTGTCTATCCCGCCGAGGCGGTCTGGCAGTTCTCGGACTTCGATTTCTACACGCTGAAAGTGGACGACCTCGCGAGCGAGCTCTCTCCGGATGGCTTATCCGCCACGGTTGTGTGCACCGCCACTCACACGTTCAAGCGCAAGCGGGCGCCGGCGCCGGTCACCGAACGGCTGCGCCAGACGTTCTCGCTCCGCAAGCGAGGCGCCGGCTGGATCATCGCGTCGATCGGCTATGACCGGACAGGGCGGTAGCACAAGGCAAAAGGCAAAAGGCAAAAGGCAGAAGGGTAACTAGCCCCCGGCAACACTCTTCCGCTTGAGGTCGCGACGCTGGATGTACTCACCTTGAATGAGGAGGTAGGTGACGTAGTACTTGTAAATGTTGCTGACGTAAGTCACCGTCTCGCGGCCGATGCGTTCGCTGGCGATCCGCTCGACGTTGTTGAACCAGATGTTGCGGTCGAGACCGCGTTCCTCGGCTTCACGGCGAAGCTGGCGCACGCGACCCGGTCCGGCGTTGTAAGCGGCGAACGCGAAGAGCACCTTGTTCAACTCGTCCATCGGCTCGTTCGCGTAGTAGCGGTCGACAAGGGATCGGATGTATTTCACGCCGGCGTGGATGTTCGGCTCGAGCTTCCTGATATCGCCGACTTTCAGCTGGCTGCCGGTGGCCGGCATCACCTGCATCACGCCGATGGCGCCGACGTGGCTGCGCGCGCCGTGATCGAGCCGTGATTCCTGGTAGCCCTGTGCGGCCATCAGCATCCAATCCATCTCGTACTGCGCGCCGTACTTCCGGAAGAGGGCGACGAGATCGGTGAATCGCTTGCGCGCCGCCGCCGCGCCTGCGCCGGTGACGTACTGTGTGTTGAGCAGATACCGCCGGAAGATCATTCGCGCGGTGAGCGAGTTCACGCCGTTGGTCTCCAGGAAGTCATTGACCGCGGTCTTCAGCTGCGGGCTGTCTTTCCGGATCGCCCAGGCGATCTGGCCGCCCCTGCGCAAGGCGACGCCCGGATACACCTTCAGCCCGGGCCAGACGCGCTGCCAGAACCAGGCCGTGTGATTGTCCACGACCAGGATGTCGACGAGCCCGGCGTTGGCCATCTCGAGCAGGTCCTCGTCCTCGAGTTCCTCCGGCGCCGGCGTGATCGTCGCGGGCGGCTTGCCGTCTTTTTGCAGCCGCGCATTCAGCTCGATCAGGCTCTGGTAGTAACTGCTGGATTCGCGGACGAAGACCTCCTTGCCCGAGAGATCCTCCACCGTGGAGATCACCGGCCCGCCCGGACGGGTGACCACGATCTCTTCGACGCCGGCGATCCAGGGCTCGGTGAAATCCACGACCTCCTGGCGCTCGGGAGTCACCGTCAGGTCGGCCATCACGATGTCGCCCTTGCCGGCGATCAGTGCGGGGAGCAGCTCGTTGCGCGACAGCGGAACGAACTGCACATGGATGCTGGTGCCCGGCTTTCCGAGCGTCCTGTTCAACTCCTCTTCGAGCAGCCGCCCCTGGTCGTAAGCGGTTCCGCGCGGCGTGCCACGGTCGATGAAATACTGGGTCTTGTTGTACGCGGTGAGCACCCGGACCATGCGGCGTTCGACCATGCCGTCGAGATCGCCGGTCCACGGCGTTGTGATCTGGGAGAGTGTCAGCCCGAGGCGGCCCTTCTCGGTCGGCGCCTGTGCCGAGGCGATGGCGCCGAGACAGCTGATGGCGGCGACAACTCCGGGCAACCGTCTGACCGCGAACGATCTGCGCGCATGCCCATCCATATGCATGTGTATCGTCCGGTAAGCGCCCGGAAGCGGTCAAGAACGGCCTATTGCCGAGATAGCGCTACCAGCGGGTTGACATGCACCGCGCGCCTCGCGGGTCCTGCACACGCCACCAATGAGGTGAGTCCCAGGATCAAGACGGCGCTGACCATCACCAGTGGATCGAGTGCGCCCACGCCAAAGAGTTGCGCGGCAATCGCGCCGCGGAGCGCGATCGCACCCGCCAGGCCGCCCGCGAGTCCGACGGCGACCAGTGACGCTGCCTCGGTCAGGATGAGGCGCAGGATCCCGGAGGGGTCGCTGCCGAGCGCCATACGGATGCCGATCTCACGCGTGCGCTGGCCGACGTGATAGGCGAGAACCCCGTAGAGACCTATCGACGCCAGCAGGAGCGCGACGGCGCCGAACCCGAGCGACAGCAGCATCGGCGCGCGCCGCGGGTTGAGCGACTTCTCGATCCGGTCACTCATGGCGAAGACATCGGACAACGGTACCTCGGGGTCGACCTCCGCGAGGGCGCGTTGCACCGCCAGCGTGTCGGACGCGACCGCGCCCCGCGTCCGGATTGCCCAGCCGACGGTGCGTGTCGGCACCTGCGCATACGGTTGGTAGTACGCGCCGACCCGGACGTTCTCTCCTTCCTCCAGCCCCTTGAGTTTCACCGCCCCGATCACGCCGACGACGCGCAGCCACGTCACTGTCGGTCCGGGACTGCCGACGTCCGACGGCTTATCCGGCAGGTACGCGCGACGGCCGACGGGGGCCTGGTCCGGCCAGAACCGGGCGGCGAGCTGCTCGTCGATGATCACGACGCGAGGCGCATCGAGCGTGTCTGAATCGGTGAAAAAGCGCCCGCGCTTGAGCGATACCTTCAGCGCTTCGAGATATCCCGACGACACGTACAGCTGGTTCGGAGAGACGACCGAGTCGCCGGGTTTGGTGACATAGCCTTCCGGAATGATGACGCTGCTGCTCGAATCCCAGCTGAATGGCAGGTAGCTGCTGATGCCCGCGGACTCCACGCCTGGCAAGGCGCGCACCCTCGCGAGCGCCCGCGTTGCATACAATCGCAGCGCCGCGTCGTCGGGATAACGCGAGGCCAGCGGATTCACGCGGCCGGTGAGCAGATGTTCTGCAACGAATCCAGGATCGACGGCGAGCAGCCGCTGGAAGCTCGCGAGCAGCAGCCCCGCGCCGACCACGAGCACGAAGGCGAGCGCGACTTGCGCCACCACCAGCGAGCGCCTGACGAACCCTGACGCGCGGCTGGCTGTCCCCGCGCGACCCTCGTCGCGCAAGACCCCGCTGAGGTTGACGCGAGCCAGCTGCAACACCGGGGCGCCACCCACGACAATCCCGAGAAGAAGGGCAGGCACCAGCGTGACCGCGAGCACGACCGAGTCGATGTGAATTTCACTGGCCCGGGGCAGGTCCGTGAACCCGATCCACTCCAGCGCATCCAGGCTGACGTACCCGAGTAGCACGCCGAGCGCCGCGCCAGCAACCGTGAGGATCGTCGCTTCGGTGATGAGTTGCCTCGCGAGCCGTGAACTGCCGGCACCGATCGCGTTGCGCGTGGCCAGTTCCTTGATGCGCGCGTTGGTGCGCACGAGCGCGAGGTTCGTGATGTTGACCGCGGCGATCAGCATCACGAACACGACGCCGCCCCAGAGCATCTGCAGGGCTGCCCGGACGTTGCGAACGAGGTCGGCATCGAGCGGCAGCATTCTCGTGGTGTAGCCGGCGCGAAGGATCACGTCCTTCAACGGGCCGGCGCGCTCGACGGCGGCGGCGTTCTGGGCGTCGACGCGGGACTGCGCGCGCTCGAGCGTCATCCCGGGCGCGAGACGCAGCAGCAACTCGTGGTTCTGGCTGTGACGCCGATCGTCGCCGAAGTCCTCATGTTGGAACGCCAGCGGCACGAACACCCGCACCTCGGGGTTGAGGAAGAAGAACGACTCGGGCAGGACGCCGACAACGTCGTGAACCACGTCGTTGAGCCGGAGTTGACGGCCGACGATACCGTCCACTCCGCCGGGCTGCCGGGTCGCAAACGTGTGGCTCACCAGGACCACCCGGTTCTTGCCGGGAGTTCCTTCGGCCTCAGTGAACAGCCGTCCCCGCGCTGCGGTCACGCCGAGCACGTCGAAGAACGACGTCGTCACGTTCATGGCCGAGACGTTCTCGGCCCTGGCGCCTTCGCCCACCTTGTATCCGAACCACTGATAGAGCGCTGCACCCGAGAAGACGTCGGGCATCGCCCGGCGGTCCGCATAGTTCGGTACTGAAGTCCCCGCGCGCTCGACACCGGCCGCCGGGTAGCTGTCGTACGAGGAAATGAGACGCTCGGGCTGGGGATAGGGGAGCGGCCGAAGGAGTACCGAGCGCACCACGGTGAAGATCGCCGTATTCGCTCCGAGGCAGACTGCGAGCGTGAGGACCACAGCCGCCGAGTACGCCCGCTCCTTGCGCAGGATCCGAAGCGCGTAGAGGAAATCCTGTCGAAGCGTGTCCATGGTCCTCATCCGGCCATGGAAACCTTAGACTGGAACCAGCGGGGTAAAGTTTCCCTGGGAATTCAGCTGCCGGCTTCTATTTCCGCGTCCACCTCACGTTCCGCCTGCAACCAGTCGTCCAGATCCTTGCCGTCCTGACCGCCACGCGCCTCGTAGATTTCGTGCGCCCGGCGGGCGATCCTGCTCAACCTGGAAGGCCGTGGCTGACGGGACTGATTCGGGGCAGGTGTGGAAACAGTGTCCGCCATTGATGTCCCTCCGCGTCGGATCAACCCTAGTCTGCGCTCACCAGGCGACCATCGCGCTCTCGAACAGACGGCCCAGCTCCTCCGGTCCTGCCGGCCGCGGCGAGAGCTTCGTCACTCGATGCTGCGGGAGCGTCCCCTCCACGAGTGCAGGGATGTCTGCAATCGTATAGCCGATCGCCCTGAGACCGTTCGGCACGCGCAATCGCTGCATGAACCACGCGATCCGGTCGGCAAGAATCTCGCCGGCATCGTCGAGACGTGGCCGGCTGCTGGTGCTGCCGAGAGCCTCGGCGGCTTTGAGGTGACGGTGGGGATTGGCCGGGGCAGTGAACCGGAAGACCGCCGGGGCGTTCAGGATGACCGAGATGCCGTGCGGCACGAGCGGATGATCCACGCGGTATCCGGGCGCACGATAGTCGCGCACGTGGCCGGAAACCGGATACGACATGCCGTGAGGGAGGTGCACGCCGGCGTTCCCGAACCCGATTCCCGCGTACGAAGCCGCCAGGAGCATGTTCGCTCTGGCCTCGTCGTCTTCCGGATCTTCGACAGCGCGGATCAGGAAGCGGTCAACGAGGCGCAGCGCCTGCAGCGACCAGACATCGCTGATCGGATTCGATCCCTGATACGCCGGCCGGAGTGAGGGGCGATCCGGCCGCGGCCGTCCGGTGAACGGCAGCGCGGTGAACGACTCGAGCGCGTGGCTCAGGATGTCGAGCCCGCTCGACGCCGCGACTTCCGGCGGCAGCGTTCGAGTGTTCTCCGGATCGAGCAGGCCGAGGGTCGGCTTCAACCGCCGGCTGGCGATGCCGGTCTTGGCATGGAGCCGGCTCAAATCGAAGATGCTCACGCCGGTCGTCTCGCTGCCGGTCCCGGCAGTCGTTGGAATCGCCACGAGCGGTTTGAGAGGACCAGGTATGGGAAGGCCTTTGCCGATCGGCGGGTTCACATAGTCGAGGAACTCCGCCGGTGGATACGTCGAGTACAGGTTCGCTGCCTTGGCGGTGTCGATCGTGGAACCGCCTCCCACGGCGACGAACCCGTCGCAGTCGTTCACCCTGGCACACTCGATTGCCTCGAGAAAGGACTCGTCGGTGGGTTCGACCCGGACACGATCGAACAGGGTGAACGGGATTCTGCTGTCTTCGAGCGATTCGAGGACCATCTGCACGGGCGGCAGCCGCGCCACCGCCGGATCGGTGATGACCAGCGCCTTCGTGACGCCGAGATCCCCGAGATCGGCCCCGACCTCGCGCGTGACGCCTTTCCCGAATCGAACGGCCGCCACCGCCATCTCGAACGCGTAGTCGTTGCTCATGTCCGTTCCCGGGAATTCTGGCACACCCTTCGACTCGCTTCGCTCGCTCAGGGCAAGCTCGAGAGAGAGAGCCCTCCCTGACCAACCATGCGCCGCCCCGCTCCGTCAAAGCCGTTCATGGGAACGGTCATCGCCGATCTGCGTTACGCGGCGCGGGAGCTGCGCCGCCGTCCGGCGTTCGCCATCACCGCCGTGCTGTCGCTGGCCCTGGGCATCGGCGCCACGAGCGCCGTGTTCAGCGTGATCTACGGGGTGCTCATCAATCCCTTCCCGTACGTCGAGTCCGAGCGAATGATGCAGATCGCGCTTCGCGACAGCGCGGGCCGCTTCCGGTATCCCGGGATGACCGGCGATCAGCTGGCGCAGGTGCGTCAGGCCCGAAGCGTCGAAAGCGCCGTGGCGGAGGACGGCTGGAATCTCACCACCACCGATGGTGATATTCCCGAGGACGTCGTCGCCGCGTACATCTCTCCGAACGCGCCGAACCATTGGGGGACTCCAGCCCTCCTCGGGCGCTGGCTCATTCCCGCGGACGCGCCCCCGGGTCAGGACCCCGCGCGGGTCGTGGTGCTCGGCTATCAGTTCTGGCAGCGATATTACTCAGGCGACCCGGCCGTCGTTGGCCGCACCATCCAGCTCGTTCGCAAGGACTATCAAATCGTCGGGGTAATGCCACCACGGTTCCGCTGGCGTGAAGCGGACATTTATGTGCCGCTCAAAGTCAGGCTCGAACCGAACATCTATTACGGTGTGAACCTCAGAATCCGTCCTGGTGTCTCCGTCGCAGACGCGAACGCGGAGCTGCAACCCATCCTGGAAGGATTCGCCCGCCAGACCCCGGCCCGGTACCCGGATCAGTTCCGCGTGAACCTGCGCAGCATCGTCGAGATGTATGCGCGGCCGATGGGCCCGCGACTGTTCCTGCTGCTGGGTGCGGTGACCTCGCTGCTGCTCATCGGTTGCGCCAACGTCTCGATCCTGCTGCTCGTCCGCGGCGCCCATCGACAACAGGAGCTCGCAGTGCGCGCGGCCCTGGGCGCGGCACGCGTGCGAATCGTGCGGCAGCTGCTCACCGAGGCGGTCGCGATCGCCCTGGTCGGCGCGCTTCTCGGAGTGGCGATCGCGTGGAAAGGGCTGGCTCTGATCGTCGCGTGGATCCCGACCAACTCGTTCGCCGCCGAATCGGTGATCGAGATGAACGTGCCGGTGCTGCTCTTCAGCACGGCGCTGGCGATCCTGACGGTCCTGGTGTTCGGCGTCTGGCCGGCGTTGCAACTGTCGCGTCCCGACGTCGGCCGCGTAGCCCAGGCCAGCAGCCGCCGCGTGATCGGCAGCGCCCAGGGACAGCGTGTTCATCGTGTGATGGTCGCAGTCCAGGTCGCGTTGACGCTGCTGATGTTGACGGCGGCCGGTGCGGCGGGGAAAGGCTTCCTGCGGCTCGCCACCGCGGATCTCGGCTACGACCCTCAGAACACGATGTCCTTGCCGATCCCTGTCCACGACGGCACCTATTCCACCTGGCAGGAACGTTCCGAGTATTTCGAGCGCCTCCGCAGCGCCGTCGCCGCGATGCCGCAAGTCGTCTCGGCGGGCATCTCGACGAATGCCACGCCGCCGCTGAATGGCGGTGACGCGGGGCTCGAGATTCTCGGCACCTCGGTCGAGAAGCCCGTCGCCCGGACGAACTTCGTGAGCTCCGAATACTTCGGGGTCCTGCGCATACCGGTGGCACAGGGCCGCCTCTGGACCGGCGACGAAATCAGGCGCGGCGCCGCTCTTGCCGTGATCAACCAGACGATGGCCAGACAGTTCTGGCCGAAGGGCGACGCGCTCGGCGGTCAGTTCCGGTTCGTCAACATGAAGAATGAGCCGCCGTACTCGCCGATGGCCACTGGCGCTGACGGCTGGCTCCAGGTGATCGGCATCGTGTCGGACGCACGCAACGACGGCTTGCGGAACTCGATCCGGCCGGCGCTGTACGTGCCGTACACGCTGAAGATGCGGATGTTCACCCAGATCCTGGTCCGCGCGCGCGTGCCTCCGCTGTCGATCCTTCGCGACATCCGCGCCGAGCTCGTGCGCGTCGATCGCGAACAGCAGGTAATGCGGGTTCGCGATCTCCACGGCTGGATCACGAACCTGCCGGAGTACGCGCAACAACAGCTGGTAGCACGCCTGTTCGGGATCTTTTCGATGCTGGCGCTCGTGCTGTCGGCGGTCGGCCTCTACAGCGTCGTGTCTTACGGCGTCGCGACCCGGACGAACGAGTTCGGCATCCGCATGGCGCTCGGCGCGCGCGCCCGCGACGTCGTGCGGATGGTGCTCTCGGGCACGTTCTGGAACATCGGTGCCGGGCTGCTCGCCGGCGTCATCCTGTGTGTGGCGTTCGACAGATTGGCCTCGCAGTGGGTGACCGAGAGCTCGCGCGATCCGCTGATCCTGGCGGGCGTCACCGTCCTGTTGCTGGCCGTTGCGGCAATCGCCTGTCTTGCGCCGGCGCGGCGCGCGGCGACGATTGACCCCATGGAGGCGGTGCGGGAGCAATAATTCATCCGCAGCCCGCAGCCCGCAGCCCGC